>Ga0247837_1002802_pt1 | contig 31939 bp, 27 predicted proteins | sample LaCtaG_2_FD_187115 | JGI IMG/M metagenome (GOLD analysis project Ga0247837, IMG submission 187115) | Freshwater microbial communities from meromictic Lake La Cruz, Castile-La Mancha, Spain - LaCruzMarch2015_14.5m | ecosystem: Environmental > Aquatic > Freshwater > Lake | place: Spain: Castile-La...
TCCCGACACAGGGCGAACAGCTCCGCCTCCAACTCCGCCACAGGCTTATACTTCCTTACAAATGCCACATTTTTTGCCAACTCGCCAGAGACTGAGAAGTACTGCTCCTCAGGACCCGCGCAGGAAGCGAGTGGCAGAGCAGCTGAGGAAGTCGCAGAGCGATGAGACGGGAAGGCAGAGCTCTGGGAAGGAGGGGACAGGGCAGTGCTTGCAGAGCACACTCTCTGCATGGACTTCTCCTTAGGAGACTGTTGCGATAGGGACTGGCGTTGGAAAAGGGGAGGCGAGGAGTCAGACAGGGACTCGTCCATTGTTTATTAGGCTGGAATCGTTATAATTGGATCAGTCACTGAAAGGGAGGGCTTGGGTGATGAGGATTAGACTGGGTTGGGCATATGCTAGCCAACTGTTCCCAATGGTGTGAGAGGAAAGGAACATGTAGCTTTGGCGGCTTAAGCAAGCCAATTGACCGCATAAAATACGTACATAGACCCACATATCACCCAACTAGTCCTGAATCCGCCGAGAAACGTTTCCCTTGGCCGTTTACTGGCATTTCCCTTGTGCATTTTACCTCTCTTTTGCGCCTGAAGAGATATTAGGCTAATAATTCTCCAGTTAGCCAAATTAGTGGAAAACTGACTAGAAGGTGCAGAATAGACCAATTGTCCTACTTTTCCTGGGAAATATCGGCTCGGGGACTATTTTTACCAATTAAGCCTGCCTTTTCAGTCTCCAGCCTGCCATCCTTTCAGAGAATTAGCAAGCTATAAGGGAAAATTGGCTATTACTCTAGAACTTACTTCCGCTCACTTTCCCATTTCTCCTCATGCTCTTCCGGTATTATGAGTGCTTCGCAGTGAATTTGTGTGCTTCTGCGGCCTGATTCGCTGTTTACAGACTGAACAGGAGTGGGATTGACTAGGTGGTGGACCATTAGGCAGTCCAGCACTCTGTACAGCTTCTCATAGGCTTTCAATAGTTCCTGCAATTTCACATTCTCCCGAAAAGCCTCTCTTTCCAAGCAGCTGAGTAGCACACTGGGCAGCTCCAACAAGTGAAACTGATACATCTCTAGGCATAAATCACTTCCTCTTTTTCCTAATATCTGTACCATAGTATGTCTTCGCTCCATATTAACTACAGACTTCCTTTAGCTTTGCATAGTTTTGGCTCGGTCCTCTGCCCTTTGCTTCCATATAGTAATAGCACTACCCTGTTCGCGAAAAGCCCTGCATAGTCCCGACACAGGGCGAACAGCTCCGCCTCCAACTCCGCCACAGGCTTATACTTCCTTACAAATGCCACATTTCCCCCATCTCCCCAGCGACTGAAAAGAACTGCTCCTCCGGCGAACCCCGAGTGGCAATCAGCAAAGTCGCAGAAATCGGGGAGAAGAATAAAGGCGTCTGGCTTAAACTCACAGGCAGTTGAGACCTTTCCTTGGCAGTATTTTGCCTACTGAACTGTCAGAGGAAGGTTGGAGACGGGTCGAACATGGGATCCTTCATGGCTTTGAGTAGGAATTGATATATCTACGGGCATTTCGCCCCTATAGGCGGAAATGAAACATGGCCTTCGGGGACTTTTAATGATTTGGGATTTGAGGGGTGCACTGTGGGAATCCATAGGTGGTTGTTTGATAGCAGGGAATGAAGAACATGATAGTGGTCCTAAGAAAAAGGCGGCTTTCCTAGGCAATTGACACCTTTCGGAAGGTTATATACTGATTACGTGAGAAATCGGCTATAAGTAGGCATACAAAATGCAATTTTTATAGATTTTTACCCACTTCCACACTGAAATCCCCCAAACTCTCCATCTTGTCCTATTCCCCTTACAGCAACTAACCCAGCAATACTCCGATGGAAGACATCCACCAGGCCTGTCGCCAAGGCGACTTACCCGCCCTCCAGCAAGCTCTGCAAGTCTCTCACTCGAGTTTGAACTCCCTAGACCCCCGGCAAGGCTGGTCGCCTCTGTACCGCTGCATTGTGTGCGGCCATGAGCCCGCCACTGCTTTTCTTCTTTCTCAAGGCGCCAACCCCAACCTGCAGAACCACATCGGCGAAGGACCTTTGCACCAGGCCGCGGAAACAGGGTCAGTGCGAGTAGTCCGCTGGCTGTTGGAAGCAGGCGCGGACCCCAACCTCAAGCAGAACGGTGAGGGCTATTTAGACGGAGAAACTGCACTGCACAAGGCAGTAGCAAGAGGGGACATGGGCGTGGTCAAGACTTTACTAGAGTTCGGAGCCAATCCAAACGTGCAGAATGCGACCTTTGGCTGGACTCCGCTGCACAGCTGCGCCGAAGCGGGCAATGGAGAGATCTGGGACTTGCTCCTATCCAAGGGCGCCAGCGACAGCATACTAGACTGGAGAGGGAAAGCACCCAATCGCGGGAACTCCACCCTGTCCAATCGCTCCACCCAGCTCTCCGGCCTGTGCAAGCCCAGTCCCGAGCCTCAGGAAGACCCGCCTTTCCACTGCTCCCGCTCCTGCTCCCCTATCGACACGTCCAAGCCCCGAGCTCGCAAGGGCTCTCCACCGCTAGTCCCTCGACTCCGACTAGACAAGCGCATTCACTCCTCCTTCGACTCTGCACTCAACAGCAAGTCCAGCTGTACTGTCACTAAGTCGCAGGACCTTTCCTTCAGCTTCAGAGACCACAGTGGGAAGAGGGGGGCTTTGGAGCGCTGGCTGCGCAGGTGGGGACTGGACTCGCTCACAGACACACTAGTGGAAGCGGGGTATGACGACTTGGAGCAGCTGCTGGCCCAGGCACAACGCTTGCCTATAAGCGTGGAGCAGCTGCAAGGAGTGGGCCTGCGGAGGAAAGGACACGCTTTGAGGCTATTAGCGGCTTTGGAATTGGAACTTCAGACGCCGGATAGGCGTGTAGAGCGGGACGCGGCCTGGGAGTGCTGCGAAGGTCCAGACTCCTCCAGCGGAATCAGCGCCTTCCCCAGTCTGCAAGTGTGGCTGAAAGGACTCGGCCTCGAGCAATTCCACGCTAACTTCATCGGAAGCGGCTTCGAAGACCTAGAGCCGCTGTTACTAGTAATGAAGACTTCCTATGCACTCACGGAAACTGCGCTAGAGCAGGATTTCGGCATTGACAAGCCCGGCCACCGCCACAGACTTCTCAGCAAGTTGAGGGAAGACTGTGTGCGCTTTGACCCTATGGACCTGTCGCATACGAGCAGGGTGCGGCTGGAGCGCAGTGAGAGGACTGTGTCGTGTGAACTGTGCGGAGTTATGTGATACAGAGGACGTGAATAGTGAAATATTAAATACACTATTAAATACCCATTAAATGGCAGTCTACACCGCTTGTGTCTTCCTCACTTTCATTACCTACCTAAATTTCCTCATCTTGCAAACAGCCAAAACCACCATTCGGTCCGAATTCGAATTATACTCATTCTGACTGCTTTCGCACTAAAATTACCACTAAACACAGGCATGTAAAAGCCAAAAACAAGGCTCTCAATCTCTAAGTAATTAGCTAACTTGCTCTAGTAGCCGCGAGAGATTTACTGCCCTGTGTAGGTTTGAAGGGCAGGGAGAAGCAGGAGAGACACACCCGCTGTTGCTTGGAGTAGCCGAGGTGCGGCAGCAGAGCTGCTCGGGCGCAACAGTCGGGACAGACTGCCTGTCCACAGCTCTTGCAATAAAACCTGCGATAGAGCACGGAAAACTGTCTTTTGCACTCTGCACATTCAGGTCTTTCCACTCTTACAGGTCTTTTTGTCCGTTTTAGAGATGTGGACCAGGCGACAAAGCTAGCAGGCGACTGCGTCTTCAGCTTCCATTTTTCTACCGCTCCAGTTCTGGCATCCACCAGGCGAACCCGGATTTCCATTAAGTGAGCCCGTTCGGACCCTAGATGGAAATTCCCGTCAATTTGTACCACTTTTTCCGCCCTCACAGAGTCGTCCAACTCGTAGTAAGTCAACACGCAACCATCAAGGACGCATTTAATAGGTCGCCAGGCGCAGGTGCTTGCAGTGCAGGTGTCAGAGCAGTAGGTAGCGCCTCTGACACAGACCAGCCGCTGCAGGACTCCAGAGACCTGCGGCTTGGGGCTTTGTGGGGGAGGGGACAGGTGGGAGTAGCAGGAACCCATTATTGTCCATACGGCCCATCAAGGCCGTTTCCGTCCTTAGGACAACTGGCAAGGCAAGTCCGTCCTTTTAGAGAGGAAAAGGAGAAGAGGAGTCTAAGAACAACAGGGAAGCGGGGCGGCCTGGGGACCATTAGAAGGGAGGGACTTGGGGTAGTGCGGTCCGAGTTCCCTTTCATTTTGGTTTATATGGAGCCAAGAGATGCTTAGAATTCTTTCACACATATGCAAGGACCTAAATTCTGGGGAAATCGAAAGAGCTGGCAAGTTTCAGTGGTCTCAATAGTACTCCTAAGCCTTTCCCCACGTATTTCCTTCTTTCAAGGAAGCGCATAGCTCAAAACAGCCTACACATATGCATCAATAACCACTCATATTTCTCCCTAAGCCCAAGACAACAGGTCAGAAAGTCTGTCTCTCCCCCTCAGTTCCTTCTCTTTTCAGCTTTGTTTGTGGGTCGATTGGTTCATACGGCGAGATTTCTTATCTCTCAACCTCAGACCCTTCGCCAATATACTCGCGACTATGGCTTTGCCCTTACGGCCTCTGAGAAATCGGTCAGGTGTGGACCTTCAGCTTTCTCACATGACCAAACTGCATAGAACCCTGCAGACTTAATAAATAGGCTGCTACTACAGACAGTTCTCTAACACTTGAGTCTCGAAGCGATAGAAATCTCCCAGTGCAATGTTCCGAAGTGACCTTTATGCACTGAGAGGTTCCCGCTGTATCTAAAGCTAACTAGCGCCTGTCTTGAGCACAGAGACAAGCCAGTCCATTCCCTCCGCCACTCCCTCTCCCTGCACCGCAGACGCTCCAAATATGCTCCACTGTCTGGTCTTGAGGCTAGTGAGTCCCAGCCGCTCGCTGACTTCCGAGTGACTCATAGGACTGGGCAGGTCCTGCTTATTGGCAAACACCAGCAAAGGAGCAGTTTTCAGGTCTTCCTCCTGCATCAAAGCCGCCAGTTCAGTCCTGCACAGGTCAATTCGGTCCCTGTCCGCACTGTCCACGACATACACGACTCCACTGGTATTGGGGTAGTAGCAGCGCCAGAAAGGCCGGATGTTGCCCTGTCCGCCCAAGTCCCACACCTGCAGCTTCAGGTTATGATAGACAATTGTCTCGACGTTGAAGCCGATTGCTGTGTATAGGGTACTGGGCACTGTTTCGATCACTTCCCCGAGTTGTAGCTTGTAGAGGAGCGTCGTTTTCCCTGCGTTGTCCAGGCCGAGGATCAGAACCCGGATTTCGCGCTTGCCGAAGAGGACTGAGAATAGACGAGAGAAGACCAAACCCATTCCAAATGGCCTATATTTCCTCATCAGCGCTGTCTAAAGGGAGCAGCTCGTAGGACTGTGTCGGCTTCCTCACATGCTTCGACGTCCTTCGCCTCGCCCAGCAGAGGTACCCTCCTGCTCCCAGAAAGGAGAGGAAATACAGGCCTGAGCCCACTCCCGCGACCCAGGTACTCCTCGGCTTGTCGTCTATCTCCAAGTACTCGACCTCCCACCCGCAGAGGGCGGATATGTAGGCGAGCAGCAGGGTGCCGCTCAGGGACAACAGACAGCAGTACCAGGCACAGCAACTTCGCCACTGCATCTTATATATGGGATAGCTAGGACTGAGAGGACTGCAGCACTGCCGAAATAGCTGCTTTGATCTGTTCGCATTGGCGGTTGAATCGCTCCCGCTCCGTTTGAATGCTCTGACGAAGCCGCTGGGCCATCACTTCCGAGGGCTGTTCCGGCGAAGGGGAGTAGAAAGAAGCCGATTTCTCTGGGAGAATGGGCGACTCGAAGAGAGTGGGGTCGTCTTGCACTAGAATTGCGCGCTTGTTGGAGGGAGACTGACTGGCCATGGTGGGAGTTATATGGCGGAGGACTAAAAAGGAAGGGCACCAATTCAGAGGAAAACAAACTTATTAATGCCAATTTGAGGGAAAATGCCTTAGAAACTGGTTTTTCATATATCCAACAAAACCTCGTTTTCCTTATCACTCTCCAATTCCCGAGCTCTCCAGCAATTACACTTATGTTAAAATGCATAAGAGTTCCTCCAGCAAACCGGACATCTGGGCTCTGCACACACACTCAACCATTGATTTGCACAGTTTGAGTGGTAGGGATGTCCGCAGGCCAGAGTGGCCACCAGGCCTTGGAGTCTGCATGGGACTCACAGATCCAGACAAATGGGACAGAGAGGAGGGTCTTCCCCGTCAATTAAATCGGACGCATTGGGAAAGGAGGATAATTCGACTGAGAGAAAAGTGGGAATTCGGCTAAAAGTGGCTTTTTTGCCGAATTCCCTACTTAAATCAGGCGAAAACTGGCCTTCGTTCTGAACATTCCCCAATACTTGTTCCTCATTTCTCAGTCTTCTGTGCCAATAAAGGAGCAGACAGAGGAAAAAAAGGATGCACCTAGGTAAACCCTACCCAGCGCCCGCAATTAAAGCCCCCACTGGCTGCCAGAACTCACTGTCGTGGGTAGAAGTGCTGTTTTCTGCAGGGACTGGAGGGCTGTAGGCAGTGGAGTTGGAGCTGGCGGCCATATCAATAGAAATAACTGGTATAGACGGATTCTTTTGGCGGAAGGCAGAGGGAAAATGGGGCTTTTGGGGGATTTAGGAGATTGGATGTATGAAATCACACTATTTTAGCTTCTATTTCCGCCCTCAACCAAGGCAGTCCTTTTCGCAAGAGCATGCATTCGTCCTAGGGAGTGCTAGTTACCTAGTTAAAAGGGTCAGCCGAGCACTCTGGACAGTGCAATCCACAGGCCCTGACCCACTCCCGCAGACACCTCGCATGGCAGATGTGTCCGCAGACAGTTCTCTTCACTTCCTCCTCCAGTCTGAACCTGCTTAGTTCCTACTCACTTCCGCACACTTTGCACCCTGGCCCCATCCCCGCCTCATACCGCAGGTCTGGCAGGGAGTCCACAGGCCCACTCGAAGAGGACAACAGCGGACGAGGACTCGAGGAAACTGGGTTTTTCCTATAGGAAGGAGAGGCTTTAGCAGGGGCAGGAGGGGGTATAGCAGGCAGTGGAGAGGCCTTTGAGAGTGTGTTATCGGCGGATGTGGGGAAAGAGGGCGGCATGTGGGTTCTTTCAGATCCGCTTGGGACTTCGATGGGCACAAGTTCCTTTCGCGAGACTAACTCTTTATGGGCTTTAGCGGCTGCTTTTTCCCTTTTTTTCCTCGACCTTCTCACCTTCACACATATACAAACGCAGCACCCAATGCAAAGACAGACCCTAAATAAGGCTTACGGGCACAATATGCAAATAAGCAGCACAAATATAGTGAGTGCAGCTGAATCTCCGACGTAGCAGTTGTTTTCAGGGTGTCGACTGTCGTAATTGAAGGCCAAGTTGTTCTCTTCACAGTAATCGGAGCCGGAACTAGTGGAAGTTGCCTTAGTTGCGAGGATTCTAGGGGAATTGCAGAGAGGGGAAGAGGCGCAGGGGAAAAAAATCCCGCATTTTTGCGATTTTCCAGTAGAAATTAGCTTTATTAAGGCTTGTGAAGGGGAAATTCCCTCTCCCGAGCAAGGCAAAGTCTCAGTTTCTATGGCGAATAGAGTGCGATTTACGTCTGATAGTGTTTTTCCTGCTGAAAGCGTAATTTCCCATCCCCATTTTTCGCCCTCCCACTGATTTACTAGGTCCGTAGCCGTAGCCGGGATTCGGACAATTTCCCAGTCAGTCCGCGAATTCCAGTCAGCGGAAACTAGCAAAAGGCCGAAATTCGCAGGCAATTGAAAACACGAAGGAGTGAAAAAGACCACAAAATCCGCTCCCGCGGGAGTGTCTTCGCAGAGGGACGAAACCGGGGTAATTTGGCGCTGCCGGAATTCCCTTCTGTCAGTCGAATAGATCCGAAGTTCCGCTGAGAGCAGGGCTTGGGAAAGGCCCACAGTCAGCGTGCAAAGCAATATGAGCAGTCGCATCAATGTAGGAATAACTCTGTATTTCCCTGTAAATCCATGGTGTCTGGGCCTGTAGCCTGTCCGGAACCCTTTGGGCCCAAAGCTGTACCCAGGGCCCATAGAGCGGCTATGCGCAAAAGCGGGAAAGCTGAATACTTTTATATAGAGAAAGTGGATTGGGTGTGACTGGAAGGACTAAGGGAGTGCTCTTAGGACGCTAATTGGCGAAAGCAGCAGGGAAATAACTTTGAGTGCGGCATAGTGCCATTTTGCCTTCCAATGTGGTGTTTCCTGCATACACTTCGAGACTTAGAAATGGCGTATTGGGCTTGGAAGGGCTGTAGAGGGCGGAATAGGTGTAGAAACGGATTTCACAGCTACAAGAAACAGCTATTACTGCGGGATTCGCAGTAATTCAGCTATATCCAGCAAAACTGAGAAATTTCGTTACTTATAGCCGTCATTTTACTGCTGAATTAGCAAAAATGTCCTAATAACCACATAAACCCAAGCTACAAACCCTGTTTTCCATAGTATTTCTAGTCATCCAGTGGTCTAAATACTGTATATCTCTTTATCATTTGAATCGATTTCCTGCTAAAGCTTCTTTTCTATCATTTCTTCGAGCTGTAAACTCTTATTCCCGCGTCTGTCTGCAGGCAAATGAGAAAAAGATAATTTCTTCAGCAGAATCGAAGCTTCGAAGTAGAAAAATCGGTTTTTGAAGCGGAAACATCAATTTGAGAATTCGAAAATCTCACAATTTACTTAGTCTTATAGTGATTTAGGCAAAATTCTGTGAATTCGGACTAAATTGCAGATAAATCCCTCTTTTTGAGCAAGTTTTGGGTGTCTATGCAGCCAAAGTCCTACTGTGGGAGAAAAACTGAAGTGCATGTGGTTGGCCAGATGAATAATAGTGCCGGAGAAAGTTAGCCTAAATTCAGTTAAATTTCCACATACCTGGTGTTGTCTCCACTATCGAAAATGGATTTTATGCGTGTAGTCACATTAAGAGAAACGGGTAATTCGCGTTAACTGTAGAGAGTGAAGCAGTTTGAAGGACTGTATTGAGAAAGTGCAGAAAAGCATATTTTCATATCAGCCGATATAGGAATTCAATTGTTATCCCGCTTGTGAAAAACTGCACGCTTCCTAAATGGCAATACACAGTTATTGTCACATTGCTGATTTAAGTCCTATCAACGTAATTCTAAGAATTACCTGCCATAGTAAGGGTTCCTCGAGCACTCCGGACACCTCGGCTGCGCTCCACACGTCCCCAGCCACTGGTCCAAGCAGTCCCTATGGTAGATATGTCCACAGACCGTGACTTTGACCAGGTCCTTGGGTCGGAAGCTGCTTAGTCCTCACTCCTGCATGCAAATGCTGCACACTGTCTCGTGGAACTGACTGAGTGCAGGCTCGTAGTGCACTACTGGCAGGAGACTGGGGCTGGGGAAGGCGACTGGGTAAGCCCACAGGTCTGGCTCGCCCACATCGCCAAATAGCTGGGGCTGTGGCTGGACTATCATAGCGATAGAGCGTCTCCTTATACACATCAAGCAGCCGACTATGCAGAGCACCACACTGAAACACACGCTATGTAGCCAGTACCAACCGAGCACAGTTATCACAGCCACCACAGCAACTGCTGCAGAGCTCTTCGACACACTTTCAGTCTCAGTCTGACAGCCGTTCTCCTCAGAGTAACTTGAGTCGTAGTCACTACTGTCCTGCGCCACACAGTCAGTACCACGGGAGAGAAAGCGACTAGGAGCACATAGAGAGGGGCAGGAGGAAGGAGAGACACAGTCCCAAGCAAACCCAGTGGAAATCAGCATTTGCAGAGTAGGGGCTGGAGACGGACAAGCCAGGGCCTGGGTCTCCACTCCTAGTGCAATTCGATGGAGGTTTCCCAGTGATATCGCTGCTGGAAGGGTTATTTCCCATACTGGGAGTTCTCCTAGTCTGGGTCTGAGACTAGCAGTCACTTGCACCAACTCCAAGTCTAGTAGTCCCGCTGCCTGTCTAGAAACCAGGAAAAGCCGCATATTTGAGGGGGTTTCTAGACATGGAGGACTCAGGGACAGCAGAAAGTCCCCTTCCGCGGGTATATCTGTGCAAAGAGATAGGACTGGCTGCAGCTTTCCTTCTATATTGGTCTCTCCGTCAAAGGAAAAGAGGCGAATAACAGCGGTTTCTTGTGTGAACACGCAGGCAAGCAATAGGCCAGTCAGTAGCGCATGCGTCCAAGCCATCCTTTATACAAAAGAAGTCCATTTTCAGTACTTTTCGAGATAGTTGGATATACTAATTGCACTGATTGATAGTGAAATCGTCTATTTCTGCCTTAACTCTACCCACTCACCCTGAAATCCCAAACCCTACAACTATAGGAAGACGAATAGTACCAAACTGCTCAGTCCAATTCCCCCACAGGTATAGCCGAACTCTTGAATATACATAGCCTTTTCTCGCTTTACTTGTGAGTGCATTATAGTAGAAAGGGCTACACTGTCTGCCAACAGTCCCGCTGTAGGGGAATCGGAGGAGCATTATTCTGGCCGCCCATGCCATTCCGGTGTCTGGTAGATAGCGCCAATGCCCCACAGTTGAAAGGCTAAGATATGGAAGAAAGCGTTGGTAGTCCCGGAGAGCAGTGTGGGCCGTGTAGGCTTCAAACCGAAACATAGCGAGTATTATGGGGAGGTGCAATCACCCTGCTAATTGGAGATGTAGCTATTTGCAGCCAAGTTCAGCATACCTAAAGCACGTTCTTGTATGCACTTTCAGATTTCCCTCTATTAGTCACAGTACCAAATGGCCATAATATAGTACTGTAAGGACTACTCATCAAATCACCAAGGAAAAGCCCATTTCTCCCTTCTGGACTTTAGTTAATTGGCCATAGGAGCAGTTTCCTGGTACAAGTCTGGAAGAGTGGAAATCGAAGCTAGGAGAAGGTACACGACTAGCTAGAGAATCGTAGGGCCGAAAGGGTTGCTGGCGCAATCGGGACAGCGAGGGGCGTGTCTGCAGACTTGCAGCCATTCGTCTAGGCACTTCGCATGGAAGAGGTGGCCACAGGCCGTCATCTTGACCAGTTCCGAACTTGCGAACCTGCCTACGGCTTACTCTCCCAGGCAAATGGCGCACACCGGCTCGTTGAAGTTGCTCAGCCCCGGGGCGTACTCCAGCACCGGCAACAGCGCTTCTGGACTGGGCTGCGACTCTACTAATATAGGCGAGCCCTGGTGCGGTCTGGGCGGTGGGAGTCTGTGCCTGTTTGGACGTCTTGCTCGATTGCGTTTGGACCAATAGCAGAGACAAATGCACACACACACGCACCCATACCAGCTGAATAGCACTCACCCGAGACACAGCGCCAGAGTAATCAGCACACTCACCCAGGTAGGAAGTGAAATGCTCTTGCAGGAAGAATCGGGGTCAGAGTCTTCGTCACAGGAATCACTGTCTTTGGGGCTGTCGGAGCTGTAGTAGTCGTAGTCCAGACGTCGGGAGGAGAGGCAGGGGAAGAGACAGGCAGGAGAGCTGGAAATAGGGAAATTTTGGACTTTTGGGTTGATTTCGAGGGCGAAAATCGTGTTTTTCAGGTCAAAATCGGTAGGAAGAGTGATTTCCAATAGTGATTCTGTAGCTTTTATAGCGCTTTTCGGGATATTTTCATAGCGGATTAAGTCTCCAAAGCCAAATTCCGTATCCGCAGGCACCAAAAAGACCTTTGTCCCAACATCTCCGCCCATTCCCTCACACGGCTGCTCCTTTAGCAGGAGAAAAACAGTCTCTGGCGGCCTTTCCGCACATAAATGCTCCACTAAGGCTAATTTCCCCTCCACAGCCGTCTCTCCAGAGGATCTCTCCACTCTCAACCAGGGAAACTGCAAATTCAGCGTGAGCAGAGTCCCGGCAGCCACCAGTAGTAGGGCTAATCTCGTCATTTCCTAGTGTAAATAGCCATTTTAGTGGGAATCTGCAGAGAAGTACTGCTCTGGGCTTCAGAAGGAACTGCCTGTGGGAAAGTGACTTTTAGAGGGAAATAGGCGAGTTTGTGCCTGCTTTGAGGAGAAATCTTGTAGTGTCTCTATGGGCTTTGCCTTAATCTTCATGCAAACACGGCGCTGTTTCAGGCCGAAGACCGGAGCACAAAGCTAGATAGGGACTTAGCTAATGTGGAGACTGGAAAGGAGCCGTAGGGTGACTGTGCGCAGTCCGTCCACGCCTTCTGCCTGTGGCAGGCGGGATAACACGCTCAGGGCGGCTTCGATGTGGCGAAGGACGAGCTTGCGAGTCCAGTTTAGTCCCTGTGACTCCAAAATAAGTGCCCTCACTTTCTCCTCCGCCTCCCCGCCCTGCAGCAACTTGGGGTGCTTTTGACTAGCGAAGAGCAGTGGAAAGGAGGTCATTGTCACTTTCCCGTCAAACAGCTCTTTCAACTCTGCACACAGACCGAAGGCCATGCCGAAGTGATAGCCGAAGTCGAACGCAGCTCTTTGGTCTGCCTTCCCCAGTAGCGCAATCCCCTGGCATCCATTCGCGAACAAATTAGCTGTTCTGTAATACAATATATCACAGTGCTGCTTGACAACGCTCCGCACCTCCCCCTGCGTAATGTCCGCACAGTAGCCCTTGGATATATTCATAATGATGAAGGAAAGTAGCTGCACTAACTCGACTCGACCAATGCGACAACACTCGATAGAGGCGTTGCCAATCATGAAGTCGCCGCCTAGGATCATGGCCTTGTTGGAGAGGAGAACGCCGAGGGAGGAGTCTGCGGTGCTGTCGGACGCTTTGACACTGTTGTGGAGAGTATGGGCAAAGTAGGTCATCTCAATAACCTCAGCGAACACAGCCTGTTCCTTGGATATGTCTCCCAGGGCTCTGGCTAGCAGCAGGAGCAGAGACGCGTGCAGATGGTCGCCTCCCGCGGGGTAGAATATCTCTGTAATCTGCTCCATCGTAGCAACGTCGATTTTGAGCTAGGTGGAGGGTACGATCTTATGGACCTGCGTAGTGATATGCTGCAGGTAGGGCTGGAGCAGGGAGGAAGGGTCTAGTCTGGGCAAACGCTCCAAAGCGTGGTACTTGCTGAGCGTGTCTGATTCAAGAGTGTCCGGAGAGTCGCTGAGTGCGGTGTCTGCGAAGGGCAGCATGGTCTCGTCTACTTCCTTCCCAAAGTGGAAGTAGGAGTGCATGGTCGCCATCCTCCTCGCTGTCAGTGCGGCGCCCAGCCTCAGCCCTTTCCTCCAAAGGCAGGGGAGCATTATTACAGGCTGGATATCTCGGCTTTAGACTAGGGAGAAGGAGCTATATCTGTGGTCGGCTCAGTTATATGGAAATCCAAGTCCCTAGAAATCCGCTATATTTCCCCTTCTTTCAGGCCTAATTCCTCTGCTATTTTCGTCTTTTCTCCCTGTGCACAACTTCCCAATTCTATAACCGTCCATAATGTCCACTACGAGTTCCCTCCCTCAAGGCCTGCTGATCCTCCGCACCAAAAGGCTGGAATACCCCTTCCGCCTGGACGAGGAACAGGGAGTTCTATATTGCTACAACCGCAAAGCAGCCCTACAGCAGGAAATCCCCTTGTCTGCAGCGCTTTTCCCTTCGCAGCCTTGTAGGTGCTAAGCAGCCTTTGTTGTGGTGGATGGAGGCACGAGGGCGACGTTTGAGGTGGTGGTGGGGAGGAGGCAGTTTACGATAATGAGCAATGGGAATACGTCCTTGAAGGAACTCAAGACCAAATTCCTGCACTGCGCTCAGCTGCCCAAGCCAGGTCGCTACGGCCTCGGCTGCCAGTTCGGCCGTATAGTATACTCCGCAGCCTCCGCCCCGTTTAAGCTGACAGAGGGCGTGTGCACAGGGCTGGAAAAGCTGGGAGCTCGGGTGAAAGGCACTCCAGACGCCCTCTTCCACACTCCCAGACCTGCTCCAGTTCAGCGCTTCGTACCAGAAAACATAGCCACAGGCCTGGCAGCGGGGGCGGGTCTGATGCTATATGGCTTGGCTGGAGGTCTGTTTGGACTCATTTCCGAGCCTGTAAAGTGCGTAAAGAAGCGAGGAATCAAGGGAGTGCCTGCGGGCCTGGGGAAAGGCTTCCTAGGCCTGGTCTGCAAGCCTGTGGGCGGCACCATTGACTTCGTCACGTGTACAATTCGTGGAGTAAACAACATGCCCAGGTCGCTGTACCGAGGGATAAAGAAGATAAAAGTGAGGAAGGAGGGGAAGAAGGAGGAAACTGAGCCTCGGAAGACGCTGGAGCCGCTGCGGAAGGCGGAGGAGGCAAAGCATACAGTGATAGAGGAAGAGGGAAAAGAGGACAAGGACCTAAGCTCCGTCCTGCACACCCTCACCACTCGCAAGCAAGAACTGCTACGGGAACTGAGCCAGCTGCAGTCCCACAGTTCTTCGCCTTTCCTCACAGAGGAAGACGAGGCGGGGGACGACTCTTTCCGCACTGCCAACAATGAGGACAATGCACTCACAGAGTCACAGTACTATGGTAGTTGGCACTTAGCGCTGGAAATCGAGGCTGCGAGGAAAGAAATTCGACGCATATCGGAGACTATTGGGAGGCTATCAGAGGCAGGCAGTCCTTGTAAGGAAAAAGATGCAGCTACGGTCCTAATAGAGCTTTCCATTTCCACCCAATCCGCCCTGCAGTGGATTCCTATCGACGAGGACAGTGACTACCGTCTCGAAGCCGCAGATTCTAAGGGCGGGCTTAAACTGCCGACTTGCCCTGTCCGCCCTATAGTGAAATCCTTCTTTTCGCAGTCCCAAGTGGACACTTTGGTCCCTTACACTACTCTGCACATACTTCTGAATCATGCGCTCTGCCTACCTACACTGGTGATGAGAGCAGCGCTAGTAGGGAGCTACAAGGAAAGGGTGAAGTTGGTAGTAGTGGAAGCACTTGCTTCTTGGAGCCTTCGCTGCAAGGACGCCAGTGCACTTGAGGCGAAACTGGGGGAAACGCTATATGGAGAGATGGAAAACGAAGCCCAGTTGTATGCAGAAAAGACCGGAAAGGACTGCACTCACATGCACATCGAGGGTCCAGAAGGACTGTTCCAGCTCTCCGGGTACTCCATTCCGTACATTAAACACCACATAAACTCCATAACTGTGACTTCCACGCAGGTAGAAGACCACGGCAAGCGGACTTTTCGCTTTCCTGACGGCCAATTAGTGACCCACACGCTTCCCAGCCTCCTCTACACCGGGACCTTGCTCGGGCAAACCCGCTGCGAAGTCACTGGCAGTGTATTCTTCGAAGACAAAGATAACGGAATCACGTGTGAAATCCGCCTAAACAGTGAGGCTGGGCGGCCCAGTGACTACCTGGAAGGCGCACTAATGGTGGAGGGGGAGGTGCGGGCTTGTTTGAAAGGGACGTATTTGGGCTGGCTGGAGTGGGATGAGGTCAGGTACTGGGATGTGCGGTTTTGCGAGTTTGATTGCAATGTAAGTTCCAATATTAGCCCCTCTATTCGCTCAAGCTACCTTCCGACTCAGAAGCCCGGCCCGACCTTATCCGCATGCGCAAGTCCGCATCCTCTCAGCTGCCCAGTAGTGCTAAGTCTTAGATCTAACCTAATTATCCAGAACTTAAGCAGATTTCTAGGGGAATTATCACTTCGAATCGCTAACTATGGCACAAATTGCCAAAATTTGACGTGAATTTGACATCTTCGATATTGATAATCTATCCATTTCTGCCACTGAAGTCGACAAAACAAGGGTGAATTGGCCTAGTATGATTGTCTTAAAGTATTTTCGGATAGGCAGGTTTTCGACTGGGAAAGGAGCATAATAAACACCTTTTTAGGGATAAGATGAAGCCGCAGCCCTGCTTCAACTTCTACCGTACTGAACAGCACTTCGTGGTAACTCCCACACAGCTGCAGCATGTGAATGCTGGCACTCGTGCCCAATTGGTAGTGGACCGCACTACTGGGCAGGTCAGAGACGCCCAGGATTTCAACCCACTGCAGGCTGCCAATCTGCCTCGCTCGGCTCTGGAAAACACCAAAGTCTTCGCTTTCTTAGGAGCGATTCGCCTGCCTTCGGCCACTCTTTGGGCGTTTGTTACTGAGGTAGCAGTAGCAGCAGAGATAGGCGCCAACCACATCTACCAGGTGAAGGGAGTGGAGCTGGTGCCTGTGAACCCCTGCTGGAAGGATGCAGGAGACACTGCGGTTGCTGAGGAAGTGAAGAGGGTAAGCCGTAGGCAGTTCCTGCTGGGCGACTTCTACTTCTGCGACTCGTACAATTTGACCAACTCTCTGCAGAGAGCGCACGGCCAGAAGGGGAAACTGCACTCCACAGCCGACCCTTCCTTCTACTGGAACCGGGATATGTACTCGGAACTGATTGCGCAAGGCATTAGTGAGAAGTGGTTTGTCCCTGTAATCTACGGCTATGTGGGCTCTTGCAAGGAGTTCTATGGAGGCACGCAGGCTGAAATCATACTCATATCCAGGAGAGCTTGCGGCCGAGGTGGTTGTTTGGATGCAGAGTGGGGCGTAGATGACGATGGCAACGTGGCGAACTTCGTGGAAACGGAGCAAATTGTGCACATCTTGGGGACTTGGAACTCTTTTGTCCAAGTCCGCGGCACTTTGCCAGTGTTCTGGACCCTGTCTGGGCAGACCTACACCGCTAGGTCCACAGAAGCCACCAAGCCTGCCTTTTCCAGTCACTTCGAGGGCCTAATTAAGAAGTACGCACACGTCATGGTAATAAACCTGCTCTCCGAAGGCAAGCCAGAGGAGCAAACCGTAAACGCAATGTTCAACGGCCTAATGGCAATGCACCAACAGAAACTGGACAGTACCGTGGGTTACTACCGCTTCGACTTCCGAGTGAAATGCAAGAGCGACAGACATACCGAACTGGGCGTGTTGCTTAGCAGTATATCGGACATGCTGACTGATTACAAGTACTTCGCACTGGTGAATGGGGAGATGATGCTTCGCCAGCTGGGAGTTCCCCGCATCAACTGCCTGGACTGTCTGGACCGCACCAATATCACAATGGCGAGGATAGCTTGGGAAGTGCTGGTCCAGCAGCTCAAATTCAGCGAAATCACGATTAACCTGGACTATGAAGACACTCTGCTCACTCATCCTTTGCTCAGGGCGATTCGCAGACTTTGGGCGGATAACGGAGACGCCTTGAGTAGAGAGTACATTGGAGTGACTTCAGGAAGTGCGAGGGTGACACGGACTGGGAAAAGCGGCTTCAAGGGGTTTTGGGACATGGGGATGAAGAAGATAGAAAGGATGCTGGCCAGTGGTGGGGAAAAGAGACAGGAAATGGTGGAGTTGATGCTAGGCTACACTCGTCCTCGGCTCCTCATTTCCCCCGCGGTCATACAGCGAGAAGACGAATATGTCAAGCGACTGTCGATTTCCGTGCATGCTTGCACTTGGAATTTGGCAGGGAACCGTCCTCCGGACTCTCTCGACCTCAGTGACTGGCTGATCGACCCCGAGTGTCCATTGCCAGAATTAGTAGTCGTGAGTCTGCAAGAAATGCTCAAACTGAACACTAAAAATGTACTCGCGGGCAGTAACCAGCCCCTAGTGGAAGCTTGGCAAAACGTAGTCCTTGCCACACTTAATGCAAAGCGCGGGGCTCACTATGTGCCAGTCCAGTCCCAAGACATGGTCGGCTGCTTGATATGTCTATTCGCACAGGAGCATATGCTGCCGTATCTCAAATCGCTAACTCGAGACACTGTCAAAGTCGGCTTCGGGAACATGTCCGGGAACAAAGGAGGAGTGCTGATTCGCCTTCAGATAGAGGATACTTCTTTGGTGTTTTGGAATTGCCACTTGGAGTCGGGGATGGAACAGACTGAGGCAAGACTGAGACAGTTGGAGGATATTTGTGAGCGGGCGTTTGTGGGGTATAAGAGGGGGAAGTCGGTGGGTGAACATGATGTGAAGGTGCTGATGGGCGATTTAAATTTCCGCATCAGTCTTCGCAACACAGAAGTGCACTCACTAATTTCCTCCCACAGCTACCCCCGCCTGCACCAATTCGACCAATTATTGGCCAGCCAGCCCCACCATCCCCTGCTCTCTCAATACCAAGAAGGCTTTCTATCCTTCGCACCCACCTACAAATACGACCAGAACTCAGAGGAATACGACACATCCAAGAAGATGCGCATTCCCGCCTGGTGCGACCGAGTGCTGTATTCCGGCAAAGGAGTGGTGTTGGTGTCGTATAGAAGGACGGAAACCAGGTACTCAGACCACAGGCCAGTGAGTGCAACGATGGTAATACCCGTGAAGCGGATCCTGGGGGAAAAGCGAAGGGAAGTGGAGGAGCAGGAAAAGGCTCGTAGAGGGACTATGTCGACTGTGGGGCTGCAGGTGGCTTCTGTAAGGCCGCGGAGGTATTCGGAGGCAGGGAATAGCACGGAGTTGCTGGAGTTGGGGGAGCAGGACGCTGAAAGCAGATCCCGGGCTCGCACTAGTGCCCAGTGTCCGCCAGTAGCCTCTGCCTCGCTTCTGCCGCTCACTGAGTCGGATATCATCAATTTCACTCTCCGGTCTAGTCCTAATCCCTAGTGCTTCCCATAATGCAGGAAGTGTGCTGGAACTCCCTTAGGACTACTTACTTAGCAGAGAGTCCACTATCTCCTCAGCGTCTACCATATCCATATCGAAGACCTCATTAGTGCCTAGCGCCCCCGCATCCCTCGGCACATAATTCAGCAACTCCTTCACAGCGAAGTCATAGAAAACAAACCAGTGGTCACTGTTGCGTGCATACTTCTTCTCCAACTCGCGAGTCCCCTCCTGGGCGAACCAACGCTGGAACAAACTTGTGAAGCTGCCGTTACTGAACAAGTAGTCCTTGTAACTGCGGCCGTAGGACAGGAAACTAAGTGGTAGGTACCGTCTGCCCTTCTCCGGCTTCCCTTCAGCGCCTAAGTGCTCTCGCCAGAAGGCTCGGTCCTCAGGACTAATTTCCACCTTTAGAGACTGGTAATTTGTTTTCATGTAACCTCGAAATGCACGAAGCCAATATTTGTCCTTTTCCTCTGTCTTCTTTTTCACGGGGTCGAAGGGACGCAGAGGCTTGCGGCCGCGCTTTTTGCTGCCTCTGGGACTGGCGGCAGGACTGGAATTGCAGTTTACCTTGCCTCCTTCACTGGGGATATTCAAGTAGTCCTCAGTCTCCTCACTCCCTTCCAAGTTGAAGTCACAAGGGGAGGAAGGACTATTAGGAGAGCAGCAGAAAGGTGGCGATTCTTCCCCTGACCTGCTCCAGGCCAGCGACAGGCTCCGCAGGTCCAAAATTTCGTCTAGACTTGCTATAGTGTCTGGATCCAGCTTCACCTTATCCAAAGATGCCATTATGGACATTTAGTCACCGATGGTCTGACTGACTGGCATTTCGTCACCAGGCTGAAGCAAGGGCGGAAAGACGGACATGGTGGAAAGAGGCAGAAACAAGTGGGATGTAGCGAGGTGCCTCCTTTTTTGTGCGAAGCAGCGTGCAAGCTGGCAAGAGCGAACATGCCGAAGGCTGCTTCAAGTCTGTGTGTCAGAACTGGCAAGCAGCTATGCTGCAATTGCAAAGACTTGCGACTCTCCGAAGCCTTTGTGATCTGGTCTTTCCTTCCCTGCACAATCTCAGAAATCCGAGAAATCATTCGAATTCTCGCAGACGAAAATCAAAAAGTCGCAGAAAACACTCGCGCGAATTCAACCAAGAAAAGGCAAAAACCCACAAATAAAGTTCAAATTCGACCAAAGGCTAAAGATGTTAAAGCGCTAGATTAAGTGTGAGGGCCGCCGGAGACTGCAAGGAGTTGTGAGCGACATAGGAAAGGTACGTGTCCCATGCCACACTCATCGTGGAAATGTACAACACTCTCAAGGGGTAAGGGACGAATAGGAACTCGAGCATGCAGATTGGTCCCCAGAAGAAGTAGGAACAGCATAGGGCCGCTGGCAAGTCTGCATTTAGCTTCTCTTTTAGACTCGTCTGATGTCCCTCCACGTAATGCGTCCAGGCAATAAACCCCGAAGTTTCCAGAGGAGCAAAAAGTCCCTGGTCCAGCAGCGTTTTAACAAAGGAGGAACGAAGAGACATGGAAGTCCCCACCGCCCTTTCCAGGAAGCCAAGCCACAAGTGTCCTTCCGCATAAGTCACCAAAGCCCCATAGGTGGACACTGCCTGCACTCGCTTGGCATTTGGACGAGTTGCGCCTTCGAGCATGTATTGGCAGATCAGGTCTCCTAGGACTGTAATGAGAGTGCCTGTGGTGAGTTTCGTGACTTTGGGGTAGCGGGCGAGGACGTGTGTGTAGGCCTGCCACAGTCTTGCGAGAGTCACTGGTCCAGTTTGCATCTGATTTGTATTGTAATATGGGTCGAAACGCAGAGAAATTAACCTAACTGCCGATCTGGGTTTCAACCCTTCGACAGTTTCTTCTGTCCTCAGAGACGTCGACACAGTGGAATCGACACAAAATGAAATAAGAAGGCATAGAGAAAGCTGTATACGGCGCTACTAGTTCTAAGATATTGCGTCTATAAAGCAAGCAATTGCAGAGCAATTCGCGAGTTTCGCGCCTCGCTCGTAACTCTTCATATTGAACATTCATTATGGCACCTGGCTTCGACCAGCACATCCAGTCAAAATGCCGACTAGCGCCCTTCAAAGCATTGATTCCAGTTCCCTCGCTATGAGACTTTCAGAGTCGTAGTCTGGCCTTGTGTTGGAAAATGGAGTCTGATGAAGAGCCTTGCACTGTCCCAAGAGACGGGAACCAGCCAGGAGTCTGGTCCAGCCAAGTCGGCTCGGGGCCTTTCTCCCTTCTATTGGGTGCCCCTGTCGATACCAACTGTCCTGCTCCTCTGTATCTCAGCATGCGGGAACTAGCGAACGCCTGGCCCACCGATTTCCAAGCCATGCTAGCCAGCTTCTCTCTGCCACCCGAGGGCGGCATGGTGCTGGTGGACCCCAGAGTGGTAGAGAACCAGCGAGGAGTGATAGTGGACGTAGTGAAGGCAGTGGCGGCTTGCATGGTCAAAGGCAAGGGGGTCGTGGGGCTTTCCCTGCCCATACGCCTGTTCGAGCCGAGATCTACGATAGAGCGAATGCTGGATAGATGGGCCTTTGCACCTGTGTTCCTTCCAGGAGTTGAAAGATCCGGCAATGTGGAGCGATTCAAAAGAGTCATTACGATGGCAGTGGCCGGACTGCACATCCGACCCAGCCAAGAAAAGCCCTTCAACCCACTACTAGGCGATACACTACAGGCGCAATGGCCTGACGGCATGCAGGCCTACTGCGAACACACCTCCCACCACCCGCCTGTGTCCAACTTCTTCGTGCAAGGAGCGGGCTTCACTATCACGGGACATTACGAGCTGTCGGGCAGGTTCAAAGGCAACTCGCTGCTGGGGAGTATTGTGGGGCCCACGACTGTTGCCTTCGCTTCAGGACAGAAAGTCACGTATACGTATGGGGATTATCGAGTGGGCGGAATGCTGTATGGAACTCGCTCTGCCAATTGGGAAGGCGAAATGCACTTCATTGACAAAGACTCAGAAATAACAGCGAATATCAAGTTCGGCCCCGAGCAGAAGAAAAGCCTGTTCCGCAGTCGCATAGGGAAGAACGACGACTTCAGCGGCAGTATCAGTATATCAGGAGAAGACATATCCGTGATAGAGGGGAATTGGCTGAAGAACTTGATTATTGACGGAGTGGAGTTGTGGAATGTGGAGACACATAAAGGCGTGTTCCATACTTTTTCTTCGCATCCTTTGCCGAGCGACTGGAGGTATAGAGAGGACCTGATTTGGCTGTGGAGAGGGAACCGCCAGCTCGCTGAGAACTGGAAACACCGCATAGAGGAGCGCCAGCGACAAGATAGACATCTCCGAGCCCAGAAGCCCGCAAGCAAGAAATAGCTTTGAACTCTCCATAACAGCCTAGGCATTACTCGACTATTAACACACGCAGTAGGCTAGTCTCGGTCTCTGCAGCTGAGCGGGACAGAGAGAGTCTGGGGCGAGAGGGAGGATTCGGGAAAGCTGCCAGGGTGATAGGAGGCTGGAGGCAGGGGTGAACAGGGAAACGAAGGGGTGTCCGGAGAGGGTGAAATGCAGAGATAGTCGAAGGGGAGAGGACGTCCTCACCACCAGACTGGCCCTGTCCACTTTCCTTTCCCTACACATTTCCCCTCTTTCTTCTCTCCCCATCTCCTCCTCGACCTGCTGCACTAACCCCTCCAGCACCTCAGTCGGGACTTGTCTGCGAGCCTCGCAACTCCACCACCCCACTCCTCGCTGTCCACACTTCCCCGTCTCTCCCAAGTCCTTAGCAACGGGAGAGGCACTGAGAGTGAGGAGTAGCAGTTCCAGGTCCTGACTAGTGCTGTAGAGGAGCTGAGGCAGCGGTGTGGAGGAAACCACTAGGGAGCTGGAGGGACTTTCGAGGATTAACACGACTTGATGGTCTCGGGGAAATACAGTGGAAAGCAGGGTTGTCCAATAGGACTCCTCAGTGATATCTGTGGACAGGGATAAGTAGGCGAATAGAGCCGAAGTGGCGTTCAGTCCCAATCCAATGTAGTCGAGAGTGGCTTTCCAAGCCAGTTCTTCTTTGACATCCTGCCCCACATCCAGGCTTTCTATCGCGCAGAACAGTTCATAGCCCAGCCAGTCTACACGCAAGCGAGTCTCCACATTCACATCACAGTGCGGCAGGACTGCCATAGTGCTGTACCCAGCTGCGCTAAGTGTCTTCCACATGTCGGCCCTGGGTAGCGGACTGAATGCAGGGAGACCTGTCGAGTCCGGCTGGTCGAAGAGGGATGAGGCGAGGTGGTGATTCGGGAAAGAATAGACTTGTTTATCAGGCAAAGTGGGTAGAGCAGGTAGAAATGGTACGGAGAGGAGGACGAGAGAAGGGGCAGAGATGTGGGCTTTGCGAGTGTGAGTGCGAGGGAATAGAGAATAGGCTGGGAGGTGTTCTTCTCCGCACTCAACTAGTACGTACTCGTCTCCGGGATGTACCCGTCCCTGGCTGTCCTGACTTGTCTGCACAGCTCTCAGAGCTTCAGCTTCGGCCTTGCTTGGGAACTGGAAGGGAGTAGACGGGCCAGTCATATAGTACCAAGGCGAGGCACAGTCCGTCTCCACAGCCAACTTCGCTGCATCAACAAAAACTGTGGGCGAGGAAGTGGGAAGTCGAGAACTGGAACTGGCCTTGGGAGACTGTGGGGGCGTTTGCACAGCTCTCAGAGAGGGACTTCCGCCTGCTGCTTCTTGTATGGCTCCGAGAAGTAGTAGCAGCGCAACAGCCCTCCAAACACACTTGTCAGCTCTTATCATTTATTCGTTTGGGTCCTTGAAACGATAAAATGGTCCCGACAGCCTCTCTTCCTTAGCCTGGTTTGGCAGGGGAGCTGGAGGGGAGCACTTAGGATAGTAATGAAGTGCTAAAAAGGCCTAAAACAGTGCGAGCACTATGAAGAAATCTTAAAATCAGACAACAGTGATCTAAACACAGCTATGTTACAGCTGGAAAGGACTGCTTCAAAGGCGAAGTACCTGCTCACTGTTAAAATCCCTGAATTAGTCCTACTCTGCATATGTCTGTTTGTTCAGTTGACATCTCACTAGAGCTTGATAGTGGCTCCCTCGGGCAGCTCTTTGCAGAGTTCCAAAAACAGCTCTGTCTGTCCCTTCACGAACTCCTGAAAGGCCGGCAGTCTGCTGACCTGTCCAATGTTCCTCCATATGAAGTCCGCTGTGAACTTCTCCAACTGCTTGAGTCCGCGCTCCTTCGCCCAGCCATAGAACTCCAAAGCCGTCGTAGGACTCACACTGTCGAAAACCAGCCCTTCAGCCTTCGCCTTCAGACTCGACATAAAGTACATATCCGACAGAACCAGCAGTTCCACGGCTACTAGCGGCGGAACGTCCAGTTCATCAGTGTATAGGAACTTCAGCATGGCGAAGACTGCCTCGTAACTCGCGTCTATGCGGATTTCCCGAGTTGCGCTTTCCTTCATGCCGCTGTCCAGCATCTTCACGAAATAGGGAGACCTGGCCCGCAGCATGAAGGAAGCAGCGAACAGTCGAGTGCCTGCAGTACAGGTGAGCACCAAGTCCGCATTATCAGGGTTGTTCAGTTGAGAACGCAGGTCTGCTAATAAGCCGGATTCCATAATGACGGGAGGCTGGGCAGCCCTGCTTCTATACTTCGTAGGCTTCCTGGACCCACACGTACGGGTGGCGTTTAAGCCGCTGCATCGATTAGTGGCCTGGACTGAGAATGAGGGAGAGCTGTCTATCAGGTGGAGTACGGGGTTGCCGGTATACCAGGCGAAGGCTTGGTACCGAGAATATACTTGCGAGGGGAAAAGAGCGGAATTGAGGTGGCGGGAGGTCACGCCTACTCTCAGTCTGTTCTTCAAGTACAAAGTGGTCTTCTGGGAGTTTCTCTATACAGCGGTTCTCCGAAACTTGCACTCGGACTGCAGATATGAGTACAAAGTGGGCGCTTCCTTCCACGTTTCCCCGACTTCCAGCGTCTCTGGACGTACTCCCTACTACGACCCGAACTCAGTGAAGGCAGACCAGCCAGCCAAGATAGTGGTCTACGGAGATATGGGGAGAGGCTACTATTCCTTGCCCACGAGAAAGTTCTTGAAGAAGTATTTGGCTGCAAATTCAGATGTGGCGGCGATTTTGCACCTAGGAGACGTGGCTTACAACCTGGACTATATGGGCGGCACTGTAGGGGACGAGTTCCTGCGTGATATTTCGGATATCGCAGACAGAATTCCTTATTTAATCACTCCAGGCAACCACGAAGCCGCCCACGACTTCTCTCATCTGCGCACCCGCTTCCGCATGCCCCGGACCGCTGACAACGACAACTCCGGCCTGTTCTTCTCCTTCAACCTCGGCAGAGCCCACTTCACAATGTACTCCACCGAGGTATACACCTACAGTTCCAACGAAACCCAGCAACGGCACAGAGAGTGGGTGGAAAAAGACCTGCAAGCAGCTGAGAAAAGGAGGACTGAAACGCCCTGGGTATTTGTGCTGGGACATAGACCATTCTACTGCAATGTGGACTGGACCAGGTCTATGGAGTCCATTAAGGGCTTCCGCAGTAACAATAACTGCCAAGTCGAAAGTCCTGCTTTACGACTGGAATTCGAAGATATGTTTTATGGCTTTGGAGTGGACATGGTCTTAGCCGGGCATATACATAGGTATGAACGGCATGCAGCTGTATATGCAAATGTCACTGTCCCAAGTGAAGCTGATTCCCTCAATTTCCACCTCAACCCAAAGGCTGCAGTCCATATCATATCGGGAATTGCGGGAAGCGACCATGAAAAGAACCCGCTGTCTCGCACACCGCAGCACTGGAACCGGGCCGAAGCCAACGACTACGGATTCGGAGTGTTAACAGTGCTAAACAGCACTCATTTGTACTGGGAGCAATGGGACGCGGAGAGGGAACGACTGATAGACTGGCTGTGGGTAGTGAAGACTCAGCTTAGGTACTAATTCTAGCCTTGATGGGAAGACGGCTTTACTAGATATATGGAAACTAGCAATTTCCTAGGTATTGAGACTTTCATGGTCCATCTGAAAGCTGCCGAAGTCTGCATTCCATCGCTGCAACCCCTCCAAATCCTTGGTAGCGACTGAGGGCCGGACAGACTGCAGAGCACTGAGGAAGTCTTGCAGGGAAATGGCAGGCAGTGTGTCTGCTAGGGCTGCCCGGATGTCTCCTAAAGCCCGCAGGGGAGCCAGGGCTGCTTCTGAGCATAAAATGTGCAGGTCAGCGCCTGAGTACCCTTTCGTCATTCGCACAAGCTCCTGAAAGTCCTCTTCCCTTAGAGTGTGGCGCAGTCCTCCGGACATCATCAAGTGCGTCAGTAGCTGCAACCTTCCCTGTGCATTGGGCAGCGGGATATACAGTCGCTTCGCCATTCTCCGTCTCATGGCTTCATCCAACTCCTGCGGTCTATTCGTCGTTCCAATCACCAGAATCCGGTCATCTCGACTAGTCGCCGCTCCATCCAGTCTGCTCAGAAATTCAGTCTTTATGCGACGACTGGATTCCTGTTCATTTTCACTGCGACTACACAGCAAAGAGTCAATTTCATCAACGAAGATGACGGAAGGCTGGTGCTTCGTAGCGAGGGAAAACAGGATTCGCACCAGTTTTTCTGACTCGCCAATCCACTTGGATGTGAGGGAACTGGCAGAGATGTTGAAGAAGGTGGCCTGCGCTTCACTCGCGATTGCCTTGCCGATTAGGGTTTTCCCGGTGCCTGGAGGGCCGAAGAGCAGCAGGCCTTTGGGAGGGGCGCGCAGGCCTGTGAATAGCTCAGGACGCAGCAAAGGCCAGACTATAGCCTCAGTCACAGCTTTCTTAGCGAATTCCAGTCCTGCAATATCTGCCCAGGAAACTCCCAAATTGCGACTCATAATCTCTCCCTCGATCATTGCCACCAGCCGGTCTTCCTGCCCTATCAACTCGTTTGGCTCTTCTGCTGGCTTCTGGGAGGCGACTGGGCATACATAGGGCTTGCGGAGGCCCTGTCGAAAGCTGCCTTCTTGCTCCACCTTCGCTCGCTTATCTCCTTGAAAGGCCTCGGAAGCTGCTTTGAAGCCAGAAGTGGGCGGGAGATTTTCAGGAGGACTTGCATCTGGCTTTCTGCGCTTAGAGACAGGAATAGCATTCCAAGTTATCGTGGGAACAGGCACTTGCGGGCGCTCTTGCATTTTCTTGGGTGGGTCGAAGCGAGGCACTAGCAGGGCGCCTCGGCCTGGACGGGCGGGACTGACTGCAGGCCAGGCAGGAAGTGACAGGAACACTGAGCCTGGAACTGCCCCTGTAGTCAACGCTGTCAGTACCGCTGCATTGGGAGTATCTTGTTCCATGCGACTCATATACGCTGCCAGCTGAGCGTCCATATTATGAGGTGTTTGAAGGCAGAGTGTGCCCGCGAGCGGTCTCCTGCAGGGGTCTGCCAGGACTGTAATTTGCCGTTATATTGCAGTTTGGACTGTCTGCAGCGAGACGCTCCGGACCACAGTCTCAATTGCAGACCAGACTTCCGGCTGCACGACTTCGCTATAGTGCCAAATCAGCCTAGCAGTGGAGTTCGTATGGTCGTTCACAAGGCCACTTCTACCTACTTCGGCCTGAGAATAGTCAGCAAGGAGTTCGGCGCAGAGCAAATTGCAGTTTTGAAGCGCGAAACTGCGATAAGGAAAAAGCTGAATCACCCAAATGTGGTGCAACTGTATGGAATGTTCGAAGACGAAGACAATGTATACTTGGTGCAGGAACACATCACCAAGTCACTTCCAAAAGGACTGTCAGAGGCCACTGCTCGGCCTCTGTTTGCCCAAATTTGTCATGGAGTGCATTACCTTCATGACCACTTGGTAGTGAATCGAGACCTGCGAGTGGAGACAATGGCACTGAGTGGAGAGGAAGCGAAGGTGAGCAGTTTCGAGTGGTGTGCTGAGGGCTTGGCGCCTAGGAACACCTTCTGCGGGCGACTGGAGTACATGGCTCCAGAGATGATTTTAGGCAGCGGACACAGCTTTCCTGTGGATATCTGGGCTTTGGGAGTGCTCCTATACGAGCTTCTGCACGGCGCCTCTCCTTGGACTGCACCCCACGACAGTGACAAAACCGAGCAAATCCTCGCCCGCGACTACTCCTGCAGTCCCAGCCTTTCCGTCTCCGCCAAAAGCTTAATCTCCAGCCTGCTCACACTCGACCCTGAGTCCCGCCCTGCCATTTGCCAAGTCTTCATGCACCCCTGGCTGCAGAACAACGAAGATCTACGCATAGGAGATACAGTGAGTTACTACTTGAAGGGCTTCGGACTGTCCGATGGACTAGTCACAGCTCTCGACGACCGCAACTGTACACTGTTCTTTGAGGTGAATAGTTCGTACCAACAACTTCCGACTGCTAAAATAAAGTCGCTGCAACAGCGAAGGCCCAATAACCCCGACCCGCCGAAGCCTGAGTTGCAGCAAGTGCCGCGGATTCAGGAAGAGCCGCTGCAGGACGAGGACCAACTGCTGGCTCAGATTGAGCAGTGGTGCAGTCAGCCTTCCAAAGTCCCGGTCAAGTCGAGTCAGTTTTTGCGAGAGTTGGAAGAGTCGAAGAGGAAGTTGGATGAGTCTTTGGCCGAATTGCAGGGAAAAGGCCGCCAGAAGGAAGTATTGCCTGTTCAGGCAGACTTCAGAGCAGTGCCGATCGAAGTCTCGAAAGGATTGGTGAAGCCAGGAGGCCTAAAGCCTGCAATACCGTCTGCCAAGGCCGAAAGCATGCAAATCCGTGCTGCTGATCAATCCGAATCCACCAAAGTGCTCCCTTCACAGCCTCCAAAGCTCCAGCCATTGAAGTCAGGGAAGCAATTGAGTGGGAAAGAGCCGGAGAAAAGTGACTCTGACGAGGAAGAAGCGCCGCAAGAGGTGAGAGTGCACCACTGGAAAGCACCCAAGGCCAAGGTAGACACAGTACTGCAAAACCTGCAGCAGCGGGAACTCGCACAGAAACTAGCCCTGCATGAGGAGGAACTGCGCAGACTAGAGGCGGAGTTGTCGAGTCCCACTCTACCCAAAGTACGCCACCAGCGCGCTCCCAAGGAAGAAGGCATGTTCACCTGGCTAGGCAACTTCTTTAAATAGATGTGGCTATAGCAGTATGACGAGATGCTATGTGTGCTGCACCCTCCTAGTCTGTTGATGCAGTCTCCAGACTTGCCACATGTCTCACTGGTTGACATTACTTCCATATCAGTCTGTGTGGCAAAGGAATGAAGATGTGCACTCAGAATATACCATTTAAACCAGTCTGCAGGGTCTGAGGCAAAGGATCGTCGATTGAAGTAGTCCAAAGGAGAAATTCATCTGCAGCGGCAAGTTGAAGTCTTCCCAACGGGCTTTGCTAGAGGACAGCAGAGATTACTGCAACTCTTCCTCGCTACTCAGCAAGACTGGATGCGGGTAGAGCTTAGCTAGCCTTATCTACCACAGACATTGCTGGTGCTGAGTTGCTGACACTGATCTCCCAACGTGCACCCCGAATTGCACAGAGTGCTGAAGTGGTTGAACAGCTGCAGTTCCGGACTAGTGGGCGTCAGGGCGGCCTCCAGTTCCGCGGGGAAGGACTTGATAGTGCTTCCATCAGTAGTGTAGCCTGTGAGTGTGCCCTTCCAGGCCAACAGTATGCTCCAGTCCGGTGAAGCGTTGTTGAAAGTAGCGACAATGTCCTGCCACAGCGGGTCCGCAGAGAGGACACTAGGACCGTACCGTAGGATCCACAGCCACAGCACTGACTTCAACTTGTGCACTTCTTCCGTCGTGGGAGGAGGCGTAGTCGGTGGGGAGAAGTTGGGGAATAGCTTTTCAAACCAAAAGTCAACGACCGGCCAACTCCCTTTAAGTATGCCATAGCATTGATCTAGAGTGAGATGCAGTCCAGCAGCGTCCTTGGTAACAGTGCTTGTAAGGGTGGATAGTGGGTCACAACTGGAGTCAGGAATTCGTTGATAGAAGCAAAATTTTCCGTCTGTCTCATGAAGAAGGGGTAGGGAGTAGTCTGCCTCTGCGATATTCACAAAGGCCACCTGGTCCGCATTGTCCATGCAGGCGGCTTGACTCGGGCCCACACACTGGACACAGCCGGCGAAACAGGTCGGTGGCTCTTTGAAACGCAGAATCTCGCGGCCAATCATGCTCTGTAGGGCTCGATTGTTCCCTTTTCCACCTGCGAACAACGGGTCCGACGCCCAGAGGTCAGTGAACACCTTCAACTGCGCAGCTGAGGCAGTGCGTACGTCTCCCAGAACGTAGTACTGAGCAGTTTCTTGACAGGGGAAAGATGTCTTCGACCCCTTGTACATATAGTAGTTGGTCAATGTTACGCCAAGGAACAGCGGATACAGGTTGATAGCGATTGGATTAGGGTCTATGATGCCAGAAAGGAACACACTCTCTTCGCGTTCTTCGAAGAACACCACGATAATAGTGTAGGCATAGGGGTCGGAAGCGGTGGGCGTGGCCGGTTCGTACTGAATATGCATTTCCATCGGGTACTGATGTCCATTCAGATAGTGTTCAGAGGGCGCATGGACAGATATGGAAGTGCCCTGAGTGACATAGCTGACTTTCGCAATGTCCACTGCAGTGAGGGTTGAGTGTTTGCCTTCATACTTGTAAGTCTTGCCGGACACTATCTTGTTGTAGGTGCTCATGGATTCTAAGTCAATTGAGAGTGTGGAGTACCCATCTGAGCTGTCCACATTCACGAAGCTTTTGATGTCCACTGGGGACTGATTCTGACCGGTCGAGCACTCTCCAGACCAGTCCGCTCCGTTCTGGAAGTAGTCTCCGTCTGCAGAGAAAGCCGGACCTAAGAGCAAGACAAAGGCGAGCAGGAGGCTGGACATTATTACCCATTAGTATGTGACGGGGAAAGAATCCTTGAGAACATTAATTCGGAAAAGCTGGACACAGCGCTAATGTGTTCTAGAGGTGCCTACGACTGTTCCAGCCCAAGGTCAAAATTGCTATTAATGTTCTCATTTCCTTTAGCCTAGCGGCTGAGAGATATAGCAGAGTACGCAGCCTCCGCCTTAATTTCGCCGCGTTTAGTACCCAGCAAAGCCTTTTTCAGGGAAACTCCCAACCTCTTGGCCAGGAATTCCAAGAAACAGCTGAAATTTCCTGGTAGTGAAAATACTGTATGAGCAGAATATAGGAGGCAGCGGAAATGAAGGCTATATAGCATAGTGAGAGAAACACATCAAAACACAGGATATTTTCCTTTGAAATGTAGGGAAAAGAGCGAATTAAGCCTAGAAGAGCAGAAGTCCTTGAACTGCTACAAATTATTCCAAACTGGCGTTTCAGCAAGTAAATCGTCAAATCAGGCTGATATCAGTAGAGAAAATACTCAGAAGAGTCGGCCTTATAGAGGTCAAATAGAGTGTGCTAGAGTAAACGCATATTTGAGCCTCACCTCCCACGCAGGTATAAGGACCAGCCTATCATCTGGGGTTCAGGCCTCTGGGCCATTTGTATTGACTTCTTTATAGTTGAGATATGGCGAGTATGCTGTGTGTGAGCTGCGGCACCTTCCCTGCATCGGTCTTCTGCACCTGCCAAAACCCTGACGTCCTAGTCTGTGCGTCCTGTCTGCCGCTCCACTTTATGCAGGCTCCGGACTTGCCACATGTCTCTTACCCGATATCCGCGTACCAATACAAAGGCGTGTCCGAGTACTTCGAGCGACTGCAGAGCCGTGTAGAAAGAGTGCCGCAGGTCTGCGACGCCTTACTGCAGAACCTAGAAACCCTCGACCACTGTATTGAAGAGCTGACCGAAACAGTGGAGACAGCAATTACCGGTCTAAGAGAATACTTGGCTAGAGAGACACACAGGTTGAAGCAGGTCCGAAGGCAGTTCCAGAAGGACTTGGACGAGGCCAGAGCGGAGGTAGAAAGGACTATGTGTGACGAATGTCCGCAGTTGCAGGCCAAATATGCGTCGTTGCTGAGACACTGCACTTCCGAGTCAGACCAGCTGCGTCTATTTCGCTACTGCCTGATACCATGGAAGCCTGAAGTCCGGTTTGTAGATGTGTCGGACGCCCTGATGCAGGACTTCTGCGGCCTAATGCTACCACGAATAGGCACTGAGGGTATACACCTTCACGACTTACAGACAGGACAGGAAACTGTGATAGCCGCCAAACTACCCGAAGGTGTGATGATTGCTCTCATAGACTCACAGACGATTTTGTGTCTTGGAG
>Ga0247837_1002806_pt1 | contig 31907 bp, 29 predicted proteins | sample LaCtaG_2_FD_187115 | JGI IMG/M metagenome (GOLD analysis project Ga0247837, IMG submission 187115) | Freshwater microbial communities from meromictic Lake La Cruz, Castile-La Mancha, Spain - LaCruzMarch2015_14.5m | ecosystem: Environmental > Aquatic > Freshwater > Lake | place: Spain: Castile-La...
TAAGAATTGGCGGGCGGCCAACTGTGACCCCTAACTCATACCAAGGCTTTGCTAAAACTGCTGGAATTACATGGGCTGCTTCATTTTCTGACCATTGATAAGCCATACCGATATAGGAAAGAGCGAGCATTGCCCGTCTTACCTCGCCCTCACTTGCTAGGGCATCCATTTTGAATGGTGGAAGTGATTTAACTCGGGATCTAAAATCTGAGCCCATTAAATACTTTGGCAGATTCCGTGCCATCTCATCCCAAGCACCGTTTGCAGCAGAGAGTGATGTGACTGGATCGCTCTGTTGCATATAGCCAAATTCTTTAGAGATACCAAAGGCCTCCAGAGAAACTGGCTGAGTCATAACTATTTCTTGCCGGCTAGGCGGGCTTCGCGTCTCTTCTTCTGCTCAGCAGGATCTGGCACAGGAACTGCAGCGATAAGACGCTGAGTGTAAGGATCTTTAGCGCTATTAAGAATCTGATCTCGCTCGCCCTCTTCAACCAAGAGGCCATTTTGCATAACTGCAATTCGGTGAGCCAAGATGTCAACAACTGCTAGATCATGGCTGATGAAGAGGCAGGCAAACTTCAATTTATCTTGCAGATCAAGCAAGAGATCCAGGAAGCGTGCTTGTACTGAAACATCAAGTGCTGAAGTTGGCTCATCAGCGATCAATAGATCTGGGGTTAGAGCCAGAGCTCTTGCAATTCCAACTCGCTGTCTCTGACCGCCTGATAACTCGTGTGGGAAGCGGTTTCTATAGGAGCGTGGAAGTTCAACCTGCTCAAGTAGATCCTCAACCTTCTTATTTAGCTCATCGCCTTGAGCTAATTTTGCAAGGAATATTGGCTCGCCAATTGATTCACCGATTGGAAGACGTGGGTTAAGTGATGATGCCGGATCTTGAAAGACGATTCCGGTGTGGCGGCGGATAGTAAAGAGCTCTTTTTGTGAAGCCTTACTAATGTCTTTGCCAACGATCTCAAGAGTGCCTGACTTAATTGGAAGCAAGCCAATAGCGGCTTTTCCAACTGTGGTCTTTCCAGAGCCTGATTCTCCTACTAGACCAACGATTTCTCCAGGGAAAATATCCAATGAAAAGTCTTTAACCGCAGTAAAGGCTGGAATTCTTCCTCGTTTTGGATATTCGATTGTTACATCGCGCATCTTAAGAACTGGCTCGGCATCTCTTGCGACTTTAAGGACGCGCTTTCTTGAAGAACCAAGTTTTGGAACTGCAGCTAATAACTCAGTTGTATAGGGATGCTTTGGGCGATTAAAGATTTGATCAGAGCTGCCATGTTCAACAGTGAGTCCATCTTTCATAACCAAGATCTCATCAGCCATATCAGCAACAACGCCCATATCGTGAGTGATAAGAAGGATTGCTGAATTAAGTCGATCTTTGAGGCTTCGCATCAAATCTAAGATTTCCGCCTGGATCGTTACATCAAGTGCAGTGGTTGGTTCATCTGCCACTAAAAGACCTGGGTCACAGGCAAGGGCTTGAGCAATCATTGCTCTCTGACGCTGACCACCTGATAGTTGGTGAGGATACTTGTCAAATGATTGTTCTGGGCTTGGGATTTCAACCATAGTAATGAGTTCAATCGCGCGGGTGCGAGCCTGCTTTGGCCCCATATCAAAGTGATTTCTTAAGGTTTCAACAATCTGGAAACCAATGGTGTAGACCGGATTTAGCGCAGTCATCGGCTCTTGGAAAATGTAGGCAACTTCCTTGCCGCGGAATTTGCGAAGCGTTGAACTCTTCACATTAATCATATCTACATCTTTGATTAAAACCTGTCCGCTACGTCTTGCATTTGATGCAAGGAGATCCATTAGGCCGAGGGCTGTTGTAGATTTACCAGAACCTGACTCGCCAACGATGGCAAGGACTTTGCCTGGGTGGAGCTCGAAGTTCATCTTGATCGCTGCTGGATACCAGAGGCCATCGACCCAGAAATCGACCGAGAAATCTTTAACCTTTAGGATTGGCTCACTCATGGCTTACTCTCCATTCAGCGCTCTGGTTAACAACGGTGGAAACCTGATTATTTTCCGTGCCCAAGGCTCGCGAGTTTACAGTAGTTTGGGATATCTCTTCTGTCTTGGGATGCTGATTACTACAGTTCTTGAATCCAAATACAGCAGCGCTGAAAATTTCGCCTTTTGCGCTCTTATCCTCTTGATTGCTACCTCGGTCTACCTGGGAATTCAAAGACCTGCTCTGGTCTTCACCGACCTTGGACTGGCAGTTAGAAACCCCTTCACCACCACAATCCTTGATTGGAGGCAGGTTAGTGATCTTGATACTAAATTTGTTCTCAACATAAAAAGTGATCTTGGAATCATTAAATGCTGGGCTGCTGCTGGACCCTCTAGATCTCAACACCGAGCTATTCATCCCAGTGAACTCAAAGGATTTCATCAACAAGATGGCGGAATTAAAGCTGCCGACTCGCCTAGATCTGATTCTGGAGCTGCAGCTCAAATTGCTCGCCGCTACATCCAGGAGCGCGGAAGTTTTAAAGAAAGTATCGCAAGTGAAATTAAAGTTAATAATCTGGCTAAATTCCTCTATATAGCTCTTGGAATTACTGTAATTATTTCGCATTTGATCGCCTACGCCTGATTTCTTGCGATAGCTCTAGCGTTCTGTTTTTCTTTCTTTGTAATCTTGCGCTTCTGCCTTGGATCAAAGGCATCTCTTAGCCCATCACCAATGAAGTTAATACTTAAGGCAATACTTACAATGAAGAATCCTGGATACCAGAATAGGAATGGCCTGGTTGTAAAAGCATCCTGATATTGATTAATCAATAGCCCGAGGGAAACATCAGGGGGCACAACCCCAAAGCCAAGGTAGGAAAGGGCGGTCTCTAGCAAGATTGCGCCGGAGAGTAGCAAGGTAACTGAAACGATGATGACACCAACGGCATTTGGAAGAATGTGCTTGAAGATAATTCTTCTAGTCGATGCTCCGGCAACTCGCGCCGCATCGACAAACTCTCGCTCACGAAGGGTTAAAAACTCGCCACGAACCAGACGCGATAGCCCGGTCCAGGCGAAGAGACCCAAATAAACCGCAAGAATGATTGCGCCAAGATTTCCAAATTTTGCACCGATAACTGATCCCACGATAACTGATGGAATTGTGATGATGAAGTCGGTGAAGCGCATTAGAACGTTATCAACGATTCCTCGGTAATATCCTGCAACAGCGCCAACAACAGTTCCAATAATCGCTGCAAAGAATCCAATGATGAACATAACTTGAATCGAGCGCTGTGTGCCCTTCATTACCAGCGAGAAATAATCCCGACCAATGTCATCCTGACCAAATGGATGCTCGCCAAGACCAATTCCCGCTCCCCCTAAAAACTTTGGAACAAGTGAAATTGTTGGACATCCAATGGTGTCATTAGGGCAATCACCAAATCGAAGATCTGGCAGATCATCTGGAGACCACTTCCACCAACCCTTAGTCTTTATCGGACCAAAGTTTGCATCTACTGCGGAAAATACAAAGACAATGATGAATGTTAAGAAGATAAGTGAGGCTACTGCAGCCTTATGTTTAAAGAAACGACGGCGAATAATCTGCCATTGCGTCAATCCTTCAACTTCCTTATTGGCAATAGCATTCTCGCCAGATTCAATGGTTAGCTCTTCAAGAGCCTGCTCTTTACTCTTTCTTCTGATTTTCACTTTCCACTCCCAACGCGAATTCTTGGGTCAAGGGCTGAGTAGAGAAGGTCTGCAATTAAGTTCGCCATAACAGCTAGTGTTGCAGTAATAAAGAAAACGCCCATTAGCAGATTTAGGTCTTGGCTAGTAATTGCTCGATTAAAGAGGGTTCCCATGCCATACCAACCAAAGACGCGCTCAGTGATAATTGCGCCACCAACAATTCCAGCAAAATCAACCACCATAATTGTGGTTAATGGAATCAAAGTGTTGCGGAAGGCATGGCGCATAATCACAGTTCGCTCATTTAGCCCTTTAGCGCGAGCAGTTCTTATGTAATCCTGATTTAGTACTTCAAGCAGAGTTCCTCGTGAATAGCGGATATATCCAGCAAATGAAATCAAAGTAAGGGCAATAGTTGGCAAGAATAAGTGAACCAAAATATCTAGGGTTGAAATCCAGAACTCATTTGGAGTGAGTAGCTCTTTTGCCTGGCCAAGAGTTGGAATCGGCCTAAAGCTAACCGCTCCCTCTTCCATATATGGCTTCCAGGTCTGCATGAACTTATCAACAATAATTAAATGCCCAGAGAGCAGAGCGGTAATAATTGTGGTTCTAATAACTGGCCCGCGATCTATGCGAGCAAATCCAAGAGCTACCGCCACCGCAACAACTATTGTGATTAGCGCATATCTAAGTAGCTGCGGAATTGATGATGAAGAATTAAGCGAGTTTGAGACCACAAAATAAGAGATAACAGTTAGTGGGGCCATAGTTAGTGAGGCATAGAGCGCTGCCTTATTACCAAGTCCGGTGCTTAAGTAAGTAATTCCAAATGCAATACCAACAGCAAGCAGACCAATTAATACTGGGCCAAGGGCTGGATCTGTTAACCAATTTGCTTCATCAACGAAGGTGAGGAATGCAAAAGTTGCCACAAAGACAATTCCAAAAACTTTCCAAAAGTTTCCGCGCTTTGAACCAAGCAGTGAGGCCCAGAAAATAGAGCCAACTAGCCCAATTCCGATTTTCCATGAGGTAGTTATCTGAGGATCAGATAAGAAAGTATTGAACTGAATTGCTAAGTACTGCTTCAAAAGCACTGCAACCCAGAAAATAGGTAGTGAGAAGAGCAGGAATGCAAAGAATGTCATTGAGTAATCAAAACGTGAATATTGACGAAGAGCTGTAACGATACCTAAGGCGATACCAACGATGATTGCAAATATAGTTGCGAAAATAACTAGTCGAATAGTGATTGGCATTGCAGTTGCAATTTCCCCTGATACTGGAAGACGAAGACGAGTTAGTCCCAGATCTAGATTGCCGGTGAAAATTCCTAGAACGCCGCGTAGCCAGATGAAATATCTAAGTGGGGGCGGCACATCGAGTCTTAAAAACTCTTCTAACTCTCTAATTTGAGCTTGAATCTCAGGATCATCGCTGAAGCGAAGCTCACCAATTGGATCTCCTGCAATCGCTGCAAGGTTATAGAGGATAAAGCTTGAGCCAAAAAGGATAAGGAAAAGGACGCCGATTCTTCGAGCGATGAAAGCTAGCACGGCGATCTCCTTACCTAACTAGGGGCTACTAAACCTACGAATATTACTCAATTAATCAAAAAATAAAGCCTGTGGGCCTTAGGTAATTTCGTTAAAAATCCCTAAGGCCCTACAAGCCTTCAAAGTTGAGCGATTAGCTCTACTTCTTTTTTAGTACTTCCAATCCCAGAAGTTCCATTCCTTCACAGGAGAGAGTGAGCTGGCCTTAACGCCCTTAAGGTCGTTGTCATAGGCAGTCACTGCTGGATGCTGGTATAGAGGTAGCGTGTAAGCCTTACCAAAGATTTCACGTTCAATCTTGATAAAGGCTGTGGTTAGAACTGAATCTGACATTGGACGACCGAAAACATCATCCAAAATCGCATCTAGTCCAGGACCTGAGTTTGCTCCGCTGTAATTGTTGGAGCCATCAGAACGCCAGTTGGCGCGAATTGATCCTTGCGCTGTGCTGGTTGCAGCCCAGGCAAAGAATGTCGCGTCATACTTGGAATCGCGAAGCTTTGGTGACCAATCAACTTGAGTATCAAGGTTTACATCAAAGCCGCACTTAGCAAGGTTTGCCTTAAGCAATAGCGCTTGAGCTGCACGACGTGCATTGTTTCCAGGAACTAGGAAGTTCACCTTTAGCGGATTCTTCACAGCGTTCTTCTGATACTTCTGAACGAGTGAGAGAGAGCGCTTGTTTAGTGACTCCTGTGTTCCAACATAATATGAAGAACCGTTAGCAGCAATAACTTTTGCATACTTACCATCTTCATGTGATGGAACTGTAACTGAGCGAAGTGGTGGGATCTCTGAGTTAATCGGAGTGATCAACTTCTCGACAATTTCTTGACGAGGAACGCAGAGTAGGAAGGCGCGACGTAGGTCAGTTGCCTTCTGTCCATTTCCGGCAAATAGACCGGTGTATGGAGTTCCACCTGAGAAGTAAGCACCACTGCGAAGATCTACGTGCTCATAAGCTCCGCCGAGACCACCAATTGTGGTTACACCAGCAAGCTTCTTCAAAGCAGCGACTCCGTCAGCTGTCTGTTGACCTGAGTAGAGCGAAACTTCACCATTACCAAGGGCCTGAACCACTGGGTTTCCATCAGCTACGAACTTCTGGATGATGTTTTTGATATCTCCTGAGACCTTAGGTCCTGAGTTATAAAGTGGGTTTGCCTTCAAGGTTACTGATTGACCCTTAACTGCGCTTACGACGTTGAAGCCACCGTTTCCAACCCATAGAAGTGGGTTAGTTGTTGCAGCGTTAACATCTGGGCTGTTATAAGAAGTTGACCAGATTGTTCCGATCTTCTTTAGAAGTTCAGAGTCTTTAGCCTTGTATGCGGCATACCAGCGATCACGTGCAGCATTGCTTGCAGCAACGCTCTGTAGTTCGGTCTTACCTTCAGCAGCTAGTGTCCAAGCATGTACTGGACGTGCACCGATAACAGATAGCCACCAATCTGGGAACTTCTGCTTATACTTAAAGGTAACTGACATTTCATCAGCGCTTAGTACTGGATCGCCTGTCTGGTATAGAGAGTAGGTGCTTGAAGAAAGACCAGCAGCATTAAATGCCATCTTATCTCCAGCAGCCCAATCACCAAGACCTGCAGCCTTTGCATAATCACGGCTATAAATCATGTGAGTTGAGAGAAGGTCAATTCCAGTAATTGGAGTTCCATCTGACCAAACTCTTCCTGGAGCTACGGTGTACTGAACACGGAAATCAGTGGCCTTATTTGAAGTTACTTTATAAGAACCAAATGTGGTGTTCTGAACCCAAGTTCTTGAGGAATCGTAATATCCAAATCCCATACCGGTTAGATAACCGATAGTGGAGTTTGTTACCAAGTTGAAACCGACAACAGCTGAGTTAAAGCCTGATAGAGGGTTTGGCTCATGGAGAATTACAGTTCCATTCTTAGCCGCATTTGCTGGCGGCGTTACTGTTGAAGCAGCAAGTAGGATCGAAAGGGATCCAACAATTGCCACTCTTAACTTCTTGTTTTTCAAGATAACCTCCTAAAAGGTCTTTGTTTGCGGGGATAGTCATTAGTAAAGAGTCGACCGCTTTACCATTAACTAACCCTCGAGGGTTGGCAAAGTCTGCCTTATAGGGCTATTTCTGACAATTGCCCCGAAGAGGGCTAGATAACAATATCTTTATCATTTTCTGCCTCTAGGAGGGTTCATTGAGAAGCGAGAGAAGAAGCCTGAGGCAGCCATTGGCCTTGCTTGGCTCTGCCCCGGCGCTCTCTTCAGCAAGATCGGCTCTTAATGGGAGTTACTTAGCCCAGTTTCGAATTAAGTCGAAAAGAATAAATCTTGGCTGGCTGGGTGGATTGAGATTTCAGGTCAATCCATTTGGTTGGAAGCAATCGATGGCATAGATGGGAAGATTGAGCGGTGAGTAATGTTGAGCAATTTCGCCCGAGAAATGGATATTTTCTCTCATTTTGGATTTTCTTTACGATTAGCACTTTAACTTATGTAAATGTTTTGGATTACGGATTTCTTGGTGGACTTCCCAGTATCACTTGGGGTTTATTTGCCTGCTCACTCTTCTATCTAATCTTTCTCCATCCCAAAGTTGTTTATTGCGATGAGGGACTTGTCATTGTAAATCCGATGCAAAACATTACTTTAGGCTGGAATGAAATCTCATTAATTGATTCCAGATTTACCATGTATGTAATCCAGCAAAGTAGCGGCGCTAAGTATCACGTATTTGCCGCTCAAGCCCCTGGCCGATATCACATCAGAAATGTTCATCCTACTGAAATCCGAGGTATGCAGTTAAATGATAGTGGCAGTATTAAGGCAGGAGAGAGTCCAAGAAGTAATTCAGGAATTGCAATTGCAATTGCTAGAACTCGATTTGAGAATTTTCATCAGAGGGGCAATATTGAAGGATTAAAGTTTTCTATTGCCTTTAATCGACTTGGTGCCTCTGTTCTGCTCTTTTTATTCCTATTAGCAATTACAACGCAATTGCTGCAACCCTAAGCAAGCTCGCTTCTGCTTTGCATAGCCCTTGCATTAGCTTTCTCTTTTCGACTTAATCTACGGCGCTGTCTTGGATCAAAGGCATCGCGAAGTCCATCGCCAATGAAGTTGATACATAGAGCAATAACAATGATGAAGAGGCCTGGGTACCAGAAGAGCCATGGCCTGGTGGTAAAGGCATCTTGGTAGTTAGAGATCAATAGCCCTAGGGAAACATCAGGTGAGGTGACTCCAAAACCAAGATAGCTCAGCGCTGTTTCAAGCAATATAGCGCCAGACATCAAGAGCGTTACGGAAACGATAATTACTCCCACAGCATTAGGCAGAATATGCTTAAAAATGATGCGTCGATTACTTGCTCCAGCCACTCTTGAGGCATCGACGAACTCACGTTCTCGAAGAGTTAAAAATTCCCCGCGAACCAAGCGTGAAAGCCCAGTCCAAGAAAATAGTCCTAAGAGCAGGGCTAAGAAGGCTGCTCCCTTATTGCCAAAATGAAAACCAATAACCGAACCAATAATGATTACTGGAATGGTAATAATGAAGTCAACGATTCTCATCAAAATTGCATCAACCCAGCCGCGGAAATATCCAGCAATAGATCCAATTACAGTTCCAAGGGTTGCTGCAATCGCGCCAATGATGAACATGACTAGAAGTGAGCGCTGGGCTCCACGCATAACAAGAGCCAGATAATCTCTACCAATATCATCTTGGCCAAATGGATGTTCCCCAAGTGAAACTCCATCGCCATCAAAGAATGGCACAGCATCAAAGGTTGGGCATCCAACTGAACCATTAACGCATTCAGCTCCATAGCGAAGTTCTGGCATATCTTCAAAGCCATACTTCCACCAACCAGGGATGACAAACGGATCTTCTTCATCACCAATGCGCCAATCAAGTGCGGTATAGACCACTGTTATCAAGACAAATAGCACAACTACCGAAATCATCGCAGCTCTATGGCGAACAAAGCGACGCAGAACTATCTGACCCTGACTTAAGCCCTCTGTCTCTTTATTGAAGATGGCATTTTCGCCAGCATCTTTAATGACTTCAACGCTCTCTTTTTTCTTTGCCATTACTTACCAGCCCCCACGCGAATTCGAGGATCAAGGGCTGAATAGAGAAGATCCGCAATCAAATTTGCCAAAATTGCCAAGGTGGAAAGGAAGAGAATTACTCCCATTAAAAGATTTAAATCAAAAGAGGTAATTGCCTTATTAAATAGCGTTCCCATTCCCTGCCAAGCAAATACTCGCTCTGTAATGATCGCTCCTCCAACAATTCCAGCCACATCGCCAACCATAATTGTGGTGAGCGGAATCATGGTGTTTCTAAAGGCATGGCGCATAATCACAGTACGCTCAGTTAAGCCTTTAGCCCTTGCAGTTCTAATGTAATCCTGATTTAAAACATCAAGAAGAGTTCCGCGGGAGAACCGGATATATCCAGCAAATGAAATCAGCGTTAGCGCCAGGGTTGGAAGAATTAAATGCATTGCAAAATCTAAGACCCTCACCCAAAATGAGACCTCAGAAAGCCAGATGGTGGATTGACCAATTGTTGCTACCGGGCGATAGTTAACATCATCGCTCTCCACATAAGGTCTCCAAGCCTGCATCATTCGATCTATTAGAATAAAAGTTCCAATCAAGACTGAAGTAATAACGCTAGTTCTAATAACCGGGCCACGATCTACGCGGGCAAATAGGAGAGCTCCAGATACCGAAACAATCAAAAGTGCGATAAACAAGAGCAGGATTCCCAGTCTTGGTCGATCCGAGCTCAATATTGGTTGGGCCGGGAAATACGAGATTGTTCCAACCACAGCCATCAAGAGCGAAGTTTTTAGAGCGTTGCGATCTGAGAGGCCAACTGAAAGATATGTAACTCCCACTGCGATTCCAATGCCAATAACAAAGATTGCAATAGGTCCAAGCCTTGGATATGAGAGCCATTCAGTAGCGCTAATAGCGCTTAAGAAAATTGAATTTGCCACAAATACGCCAGAGAAAATTAATACTACCTGCCTTCTCGAACCACTAATTATGGCTGCCCAGAAGAATCCGGTAACGATGCTAAAGCCAATAATCCAAGGGGGCGATATTTTTGCTGTCACTAAGAAGTCATTGAAGTCAATGGCCAAGTACTGCTTTAGAAGAACTGCTACCCAGAAGATTGGCAGCGAGAAAAGTAAGAATGCAAAGAATGTCATGCCATAATCAAAACGAGAGTATTGCCGAAGCGCCGAGGTGATACCTAGAGCGATTCCAAGAACAATCGCAACCAATGTTGCTACTGCAACTAAGCGAATTGTGGTAGGTATGGCGCCCAAAATCGCCTCAAGGACTGGCTCTTGCTCTCGAGTCAGACCAAAGTCAGCCCGTCCTACAAAAATTCCTAATACGCCGCGAAGCCAGATGAAATAGCGAAGCGGTGGCGGTAAATCTAGGCGGAGTTCACGAGTTAGGTTCAGTATTAACTGCTCTTTATTTGGTGCATCACTTAGCCGAAGTTCAGCAAGAGGATCTGTCGAGATAGCCGAGAGGTTATAGAGCAAGAAGCTTGAGCCAAAAAGAATTACTACGAGTGCGCCAAGACGGCGAAGAATGTATGCAAACACTTCTAGCCTCCCCTTCCGGACTTAGATCGCACTGCCTTACATACTTCAAGTGGCACTTGGATTTTAGCCAAGTGCCACTCGAATTACTGCTATTTACTCACCTATTTCAAAGCGAGTTGACTCAACTTAAGGCGTCAGCCTTACTTTGAGTACTTCCACTCCCAGTAATTCCAAACCAACTGTGGTGAAAGTGGGTTTGGCTTGACGTTCTGCAACTTCTTATTTACTGCAGTAACACCTGGGTGCTGGTAGATAGGAAGGGTTAGCGCATCAGCCATGATCTCTTTCTCAATGATCGTGTACTGAGCGAGCTTATCCTTCTCTGAAAGGAGGGATCCTCGTAGTTTCTTTACTGCATCATCGACTTTCTTGTTGTTGTAACCAAGAAGGTTGTTTCCGCAGTCAGAACAGAAGAGATCAGCATTTCCATCTTGAGTTATTGCTGACTTCACCCAAGCAAAGAACTCTGCATCCCAATCGCTTGAATCAAGCTGACTTGACCAAGCAACTACACCAGGAGCGTTGACATCAAAGCCAGCGCGAGCTAGTGAAGCCTTGATGATCTGTGCCTGGGCAGCGCGACGTGCATTTGATGGAGTTCCCCATAGGAGGTTGATCTTCACATCAGATGATGAGTGCTTGCGAACTAGAGCAAGAGCATCTGCTTCACGTTGTGATTGAGTTCCCTTGATGTACTTGGCAACTCCGTTGTTCTTCACCATATCGTCAAAACCAGGCTCACCTGGGAATAGAAGTAGTGAATCCATGCGCACAACGTTCTTGTTGATTGGCTTAATTAGCTTGTCCACGATTTCATCGCGTGGGAAAGCCATCAAGAATGCAGTTCTAAGATCCTTTGCCTTCTGGCTATCGCCAGCAAATGGACCTGTGTATGGCTCTGATACTCCATTTGCAGTTCCAACGCGTAGATCGATGTGCTCATAAACAGCTTGAGCTCCACCAATTACCGTAGCCGTTGGAATTTCGGAGAGAAGTCTGACTGAGTCAGCAGTTGGCTGGCCCTGATAAATATCAACTTCCTGGTTACGAAGAGCTTGTGCTGCCGCAGTTCCATCGCTGATGATGCGGAAGACAACGGTCTTTACACCATTGGTCTTTGGACCAGATGGGTTAGTGGTGTGTCTCTTGTTGAGAACCAGAGTTACTGCTTGTCCTGGGACAGCAGTCTTAAGAATGAAGGCTCCATTACCAACGAGAAGCAATGGGTTGGTTGAGCTATCAACCTTGTTAATGGTGTAAGCATTTGACCAGACGTCTCCAGCTGCCTTCATCAACTTGGTGTTATAGCTATAGAAGGCCTGTTCAAACTTTGCTTTTGCTGCAGAGTTTGCTGCTGCATTTTGTAGGCCAGTCTTTCCTTCAGCAAGATGAACTAGAGCATGGACAGGTGATGGACCTGGTCCATAAATCTGCCAATCTGGAATCTTTGCATCGTATTCAACAGTGACGCTCATCTTGTCAGCTGAGAGAGTTGGAAGACCAACATGGTGAGTGTCATAGGTTCCGCCGTAGCAGAGAGCATTAAATGCTGGAGCTACTTCGTTATCTGTTGGATCACCAAGTTTGGCAGTGAATGAATATGAACTTGAGCAAATAACGTGGCTCAGAAGAAGATCTACACCGGTAATTGGTGTTCCATCTGACCAGACTTTGCCCTTATTTACGGTGTACTGAACTTTAAATGGCTTCTGACTTACGATTTTATATGAACCAAAAATCTTGTTATCTACAAGCTTTGGTGAATTATCGTAGTAGTTGAAACCAAAGCCCTGCATATATGCAACTTCAGTGTTGAAGGTGAGGTTCATATTTACAACGCTTGGGTTCAAGCCGGTTAGCTGATTGCTGGTAACAAGTACCACAGTTGAACGAGTTGCAGAGTTCGCTGGTGAGAGCGTTGAAACTGCAAGACCCGCCGCAGCTGCAGTAGCGATAGCTACCTTTGCAATGCGTGTTAATTTCATTTCTTCTCCTAGTGATAGAAATTAAGGACTAGGTATGGAAAGTCGACTTCTCCCACACCGCCGTCCTTGGGGTGGCCATAGTCTGCCCGTTATAGGGCTCTTTATTCAATTAAAAAAGGTATCTATTTCGTTATATGAAACGGGCCTTTACAGGCTCAATTGCCCCTAATTTGAGCCTCGAGCCGCCTCGATCTTAGCTGTGGTCAGCCTTGGGGCTGCAAAAATAAATAGAGCCAGACCCAGAAAGGCCGAGAGAAAATAGGGGCTTCTAAGGGCAAATTCTCTATCTCCCAATAGCTCCATTAGATCGACTAAGGCTCCCCCAAGCAGCGTCCCTATTGGAATGCTGCCCCAAGCAAAGAAGCGATAGACGCTATTAACTCTTCCAAGAAGATGGCTAGGAATAATGCTCTGACGAAGTGAAACAGTTATGACATTCCAAAGAACTGAAAAGATTGTTGAAATAGCGGTTAGTAAATAGAAGAGATGCCAAGAGGAAGACAGCCCAATTATCAAAGCAATTATTGGGCCGCTTAGAAGAGTTAAATAAAGAGATGGACCACTTCCTAGCTTCTTTGAGATCTTTGGTCCAAGTATTCCCCCAAGACTTCCTCCAACTGCTCCTGCTGTTCCAAGGACTGCGAATATAAATAGTGATGTCTCTAGGATTTCTTGAGCAAATAAAATAAATACTGCAGCTGTCAAAGCTCCGATTGCATTTAATGCGCCAAGTATTAGCGCCATGGGTCTAAGTAGTTCATGGCTCCAGAGCCAAGTGAACCCCTCTTTAATTTCTGCTCTAAAATTTATCTTCTCAACTTTTTTCTCAGTATCAACTTTTTTTAGCGAAGGAATCAATGTGGCTATTAGAGCAGCTGAGATAAAGAAAGCGGCAGAGTCGATATAAAAGGGAAGAAAGATTGCAATTCCTAGTAGGAAGCTTCCAAGCGGAGGTCCTATAAAGCTATTGGTTACATATTCAACTGACCAGAGTTTGCCATTAGCGCTCTCTAGATTATTTTTTTCAACTACTGAGGGAAGAAGGGTTTGAGCGCTGTTATCACGGAGCACCTCGGCAAAGCCAAATAAAAGAGCGGTAACAATTAGTACTATATATAGAGTCCAATTAGTTTCAAGATCGGTAAGAGATGAAACCTCATTTAACTTAGGAAGGGAGTCTGACTCCAGGGTGACCACAATTGCGACAAGAAGCGCCAAGCACCCCCGAGCAATATCCATTGCGACAATGATTTTGCCGCGATTGAAACGGTCAGTTATTACCCCTGCTGGAAGGGTGAAGATCAACCAAGGAAGTCGTGAAGCCACTGCCACCAGGGCAATAAGAAATGGTGAGCGAGTAACCGCTGAAGCTAGCCAGGGATAAGCGATAGCTGCTATTCCATCTCCAAGATTACTAACCGCGTGAGCGGTGAATAGACGCCAATAATTCTTACCTAGCGCTACCTTTTCCTTGGCTTTAAACCTCACTTGAAAACCCTACCCCAGCTAATTGCCTTGGCTAATCGATGGTTGAATTGAGCGCTATGTCTTTCTCATTTGAAGTAATTAAAGAGATACCAGAAGAGCTTGGTAGAGCTGGAGTTATTTCAACCCCTCATGGCCAGATTGCAACCCCTGCCTTTATTCCCGTTGGAACTAAAGCAAGTGTTAAGTCCCTTACTCCTGAATCGTTAGATGATCTTGGCGCGCAAGCCGTTCTCGCAAATGCCTATCACCTATATCTCCAGCCTGGCTCTGAGACGCTAGATCAAGCCGGTGGTCTTGGAAAGTTTATGAATTGGACTAAGCCAAGCTTTACAGATAGCGGCGGCTTTCAAGTTATGTCGCTGGGAGCAGGATTTAAAAAAGTTATTGATATGAGCCTTGGCTCACTTGACTCTGATGAAGCAATAGCAGATAGCAAAGAGCGCTTGGCTCATGTTGATGACGAAGGCGTTACTTTTAAATCTCATCTAGATGGCTCTATGCATCGCTTCACACCTGAGATCTCAATGCAAGTTCAACATCAAATTGGGGCCGATATTATTTTTGCCTTTGATGAGCTAACTACTCTTCATAACACTAGAAAATATCAAGAGCAATCTCTAGAGCGCACCAGGCTATGGGCGATTCGCTGCCTAGATGAACATAAGCGATTAACAGATCAGCGAAGTGAGAAGCCTTATCAAGCCCTCTTCGGAGTTCTGCAAGGCGCGCAGTATGAAGATTTGAGAAGAAAGGCAGCTAAAGATTTATCAGAGATGAGTTCATCTGGTATCTCATTTGATGGCTTTGGAATCGGAGGCGCTCTAGATAAAGCATCGCTAGGCCAAATTGTTTCTTGGATGAGCTCTGAGCTACCCAGAGATAAACCGCGCCATTTACTTGGAATTGGCGAGCCAGCAGATCTCTTTGCTGGGGTGGAAAATGGCGCCGATACCTTTGATTGCGTTGCTCCATCAAGGGAGGCAAGAACTAGCGCGGTTTATAGCGAAAATGGTCGCTTCAATGTCACATCTGCTACCTATAAAAAAGACTTCTCACCAATTGATAAAGCTTGCAGCTGCTATACCTGTAGCAACTTCACAAGGGCTTATCTAAACCATCTCTTTAGAGCTAAAGAGATGTTGGCTTCAACCCTTGCAACCATTCATAACTTGGCATTTACGGTAAGGCTAGTTGATCGAATGCGCCAGGCAATTCTTGATGGAAACTTTATAGAGTTTAAAACTGAGTTCCTCGCCAAGTATCAAGCAAAAGCCTTGGATTAATTAGAAGTTACTTCAGCCTCACGCTTTTTTACATAGGCAATTACTGGATAGGTAATTGGCAGGAGCGCTACCTCAACTAAAGTCTTATAGAGATAACCAACAACTAGGTAATTTAAGAACTCATCGAAACTTAATCGCCCTAGGGATGCAATCATGGTAAAGACGATTGTGTCTACTAACTCACCAACTGCAGTGGAGCCAATTAACCTAGCCCATAATTTCTTCTCATTGGTAATCTTCTTAATTCTCACTAAAGTCCATGAGTTTGCTAATTGGCCAAGAAGGAAAGCGGTAATACTTGCGATCACAATCTGAGGGACAAAGCCAAGAATTGATTCAAAGGCGCCTTGATTTGGCCAATCAGAGGCTGCAGGAGCAATTTGGACTAACCAGAAGGTAAGGCCAGCTAAAGCGCCAAGGCCAAAGCCGGTATAGATAACACGCCTTGCTGCCTTAAAACCATAAACCTCGGTAAGAATATCTCCCAAGATATAAACCAGAGGAAATAAGAAGGCTCCCCCATCGGTCTTTATGACGCCAAAGTCAATGAATTTTGTCGCCCCGATATTAGAGATCAATAAAAGCGCGCAGAAAATAGCTGCAATTATGGGATAGAGGCTGCGATGATATAGATTTTGCGCGTTCATGAGCCAATGCTATCTAATCTTTTTTAGCTGGCATCTGCGCTGAGAGGTCGCCAATTCGCTTGATGTGTTTATAGCTAAATAGCGCAATTAAAGTAGCGATGGAGCCTCCAATAAGAAATGGAAGGCGAAGGCCGCCTCTTGCTATTAATCCCCCCAAAAGAGCGCCAATGGGCATTAGCCCCCAGACAATTGTTCGCCTTGCGCCATGGATACGTCCATAGAGCTCTGGTGGAATTAGTGATTGATAGAGAGACATCAACAAGATATTCCAAACCGAGATGGTAAAGCCGATTAGAACGCTTACCGCAACAAAGAAGTAAGCATTTGGAGAGAGGCCAATGAAAATTACTAGGAAAGAGGCAAAGAAGACATTTATCGCAAGCGCCCGGCCGCGACCAAGATATTTTGAGGCCATTGGCGCAGCAATTGATCCAATGAGCGCTCCAACTCCCCCAATTGCCAAAACGACTCCAAAGAGCGCTGGGGGGACATTTAGCTCTTTTAAAATAAATAGTGGCGCAATTGCATTTGAGAGTGAGTAGAAAAATCCAAGCAAAGTTGTAATAACTACGATGCTAAATATCTGCTTATCTTGATAGAGATAATTAAGAGCAAACTTTATATCTCCCTTAAGTCCGAGTCTCTCCTGCTCAATCTCGCCTTTCTTTCTTGCATTTATCTCATTTTCAAAAGGAAAGAGAAGGATTAAAAGCCCTGCCAAAATAAATCCAGTAGTTGAGAAGTAAAAAGGAAGCGCAATAGAGATGGCATAAATCAGGCCACCAAGTGGCGCTCCTGCGAATTGGGAGACAATTACCTCTGAAATCTGGAGCCTAGAATTACCCCGCTCATAATTAGATTTATCAAGAATTTGAGGCAACACCGCCTGTGAGGTGGTATCAACTAGGACTTCGCAGATTCCAAAGAGGAATACTGAGATTAATAGCAGCCAGATATTGATAAAACCTTGAGAGACAGCAAAAGCGATAAAGAGAGCGATTACAGCTCTTAAACCATTTCCTAAAATCAGCGCCTTGCGCCGATCAAATCGATCAACCATTGCTCCGATAGGAATAGCAAAAAATAGCCAGGGCAATAATCCAAGGGCAGTTAACGCTCCAATTAAGAGCGGATCTTGGGTTAGTGAAACTGCAAGAAGTGGGGCGGCAAGACGGAGAACTCCATCAACTAGATTGGTTATAAGGCTGGCAGACCAGATTCGAGTGAAATCATGTCCGAGCGGAAGACTCTGGCTCATATGCTCGAGTTTAGACTACCGAGTTAGTAATTGCCACATTCTCTCTATCTCTGCGCTCTGTGACTCCACAATATTCTTACCCAATAGCGCTGCTTCTTCATTTCCTGAATCAATAACCATATCTGCCATTTGGATTGCTCCTTGATGATGCTTAATCATTCCTTCAAGAAATAGGCGATTAAATTCTGCTCCACTAGCATCTTTCAATTGTGCCATCTCATCATCTGTAAGCATTCCTTCATCCATCATATGACCGGCATGTGATCCCATCTTTGATGAACCCCAACTCTTCATCTGATCAATCTCAGGGTCTTGCGCTGCTTTTATCTCACTTGCTAAAGCAAGAATTTCAGGATCGGTTGAATTTAAAAGCGCCAATTCTGACATCTGGATTGCTTGCTCATGGTGCGGAATCATCATTGCGGCAAAAATTTGGTCATCGGCGCTAAAGGAATTATTTGATTTATCGCCTGAGGCACAGCCAGCTAGCAGGGCAGCAAGAATAAAGAGGACAAGTTTTCGCATAAGGAAACTGTAGAATAAATCCATGATTCCTGCAGGGCTAAAAATTGAGTCTGCAACCCTTGAGGATGCAAAAGAATTTGCGGAAATAATGAGTTTGGTAGATCAATTCTTCACTCCAGGGGCAGAGCCCGTTGGCGAAGCTGAAGCTGAGGAGATTCTCAACGGTTATATCGACTCAGTTGAGGCGCGTAAAGTAATAGATAGCGAAAGTGGTAAACCCCTGTGCTTCATCACCGTTCATCCCGATAACTCTCGAAAGAGAATCTATGGCGACACCTGGCAAAGGCCTGGCGCAAATCTCGAAAGTACAAGCCTTGAGATCTCACTAGAGATTGCTCAAGGGATAAGTAGAGAATTTGATCTCTGGATTGGAACCAATTCCAAAGATTTGGGTTATATCCAGGCCTTAACTAATCGAGGATTTAACTCACTTCGCACCTATCACGGCCTAAAGGCAGAGATCACGAGTCACTCCTATCCTCACCTTGAAGGCGGCTTAGAGATGCGATTGATAAGAGAAGATGAAAAGAAGATTTGGTGGGCTACTCATCAAGACTCATTTAGTAAACACTTCGGCTTTCTGCCACGCCCCTTTGAGGAGTGGAAGGCAATGATCGATAAGGCAGTTGGAATTGATCTAAATGCTCGCTGGGTCCTCTATCTCGAGGGGCAAGCCGTTGGCTTTATCGAATGCACTGATATTAAAAAAGATATTGGCGCAGGATATGTGGATGGTATTGGTGTCATACAGAGCCAACAAGGCAAAGGTTATGGAGAGTTAATGCTGCGCTGGGCCTTTGCCTACTACTCATCCATTGGTCGCAAATCACTTGAGCTAAATGTTGATACTGGTAATGAATCTGGAGCGCTTAGGCTCTATGAAAATCTTGGATTTAAAGAAAAGAGCTCTTGGCAACACTTTGAAAATAAAACTTGGGCCAATCCTTAACGACTGGCTGCTACTGCTTGCTCCAGATGAGCTTTAATGTGTTTGGACATATAGGCAAGGTAATCAATTAATTTAATTGACTCACCATTTGCCTTTACCCCTAAGCGCTCTAACTTATCGGCAGGAAGACTAGTAAGCAGATCAAGATTATTTCGACGAAGGGCTGCAAAAGTATCAACGCTAGTTTTTGCATCTCGATCTTTCTTGATAGCTGCAAAGGCGTCTTCATCCCAAGCTGAGAACTGGTAGTTATCGCTAGTTAGAATCATTCGCACGCGAAGCGAAAGTGAAATCTCGGTATCGCAGATGTGAGCTAGGCACTGCGACGCGCTCCAGCCACCATCACTTGGCACATTATCAAGTCTTGATGAGAATGCGCTATAGAATTCTTCAACTCTTGCAACATCATCTAGATAAGAAGCGAAGACCTCTTTAGACATTTTTTACTCCTAATCTAGATCGCGACGCAGTGTTGTTCTCATCGCGATGAGTGAAAATAGCGCGGCATAGCCCAAGAGTACAAGGGTTGCTGGCCCCGGAGTTAAGTAATTTTCAATGCTGAAATTAAAGTCATTTTCGCCAAAATCAACATCAACTAGACCTGTGATGGCCCCGGCTGGAAGATATTTTCCAATGGATTCCACAAATGCCACAACCAAGCCTTCGACAATTAAAGTCCAGATAACTGCCCCTGTTACAGCTGCAATCTGATTCTTTACTAAAGCGCCAAGACCCACCCCAACAATTCCCAGAACTAGCCCTGAGATAGCTGAGGCTCTAAAGACTTTAAAAAGCAGCTCTGCTGGCACTGGAGCGTGAGGTTCAAAGAAGGTTAGTGCGATAAATCCTGAAGTTATTGCAAAAATGAATGAGAAGAGCTGAATCACCAGACCAGCAAGGCTTGCCGCAATCAACTTTGCAACTAGTACGGTACTTCGCTTTGGAGTTACTAGAAAAGTTCCAACTGCTGTGCCATGGCGATATTCATTAGTCATAATCAAAATTCCAAGAATCAAAGCAAATAGATATCCACCAGCAGCATTGGCAAAGACAGCATTGATTCCCTCCGGAGTCTCAGTTCCTGAGAAAGCGCCTCTTCCTGGCCCGTTATCTGAATTGAGAACCAAGATAGGGGCTACTGTTCCAAGTGCTGCAAATAACCCGCTCCAAATAAGTAAAAGCCAATTAGCTCTTAAGTAAATTAACTTACGAAGCTCTGAATTTAGTAAGGCGCTCATGCGCTCTTCCTTAAAGTTAACTCTAGGAACGCTTCCTCTAGCGATCCTCCTTTACAGATCTCTTTTATAGTTCCCTGTGCTACCAAAACTCCCTTATTAATGATTAGAACATCGCTGACAGTATTTTGCATTTCAGCTAATTGATGCGATGAAACCAGGATTGTTCTTCCCTCGCCTGCTAATTTCTGGAGAAACTCGCGGAGCCAAACAATCCCAAGTGGATCAAGGCCATTTGCTGGTTCATCAAGAATTAGAATCTCAGGATCTCCAAGCATTGCGATTGCAAGAGAGAGTCGCTGCTTCATGCCGAGTGAAAATCCCTTAGTTCTCTTATTTGCAGCACTTGCTAGATCAACTAGTTCTAATACCTCATCAATACGCGAGAAGTTGATATCTGATGCGCTTGCCATAATTTTCAAGTTCTGCTTTGCAGTCAGCCCTGGATGAAAGCCTCTGCTATCTAAAACTGCTCCCACCTTATGAATTGGTTCTTGTAGTTGGCTATATGAGCCGCCATTAATCTCAGCGCTTCCCCCAGTTGGATTAACTAAACCTAGAAGGCAGCGCAGCGCGGTGCTCTTTCCCGCTCCATTAGGTCCTAAAAAGCCGGTAACCCGGCCCGAATGAACTTGGGCTGAGAAGTTAGATACCGCTAAAACGTCCTTGTAGCGCTTACTAAGATCTTTAAATTCAATTTTTACACTAGACATATGGCAGAGCCTATACCCTTAACTTTATGAACCAGAGCACAAATCGCTCCCCTGTGTATGCAGGAGGCGGCATCGTTGCTGCAAGTCAACCACTTGCAGTCTCTGCTGGTATCGAGATCCTTACTAAAGGTGGATCAGCAGGTGATGCTGCAATTGCAACGAGTGCGGTCCTAGCAGTTGTTGAACCAGGCGCATCTCATCTTGGCGGAGATGCATTTGTTATTTCTCATGACGCAGCAAGAAAGAAGAATTTAGCATTTAATGGAAGTGGCGAGGCTCCCCATAGCGCTAGCGCCGATCAATTCAAAGATGAAATCAATCACCATGGATATAGAAGCGCCACTGTTCCTGGCCTTGTCTCAACTTGGTTTGAGATACATAATGAGTTTGGCCTTTTATCGATGGATCAAATTTTGGCCCCAGCTATTGATTATGCAAGAAATGGCTTTGCTGCCAATACTGGATTTGTTAAGCGAATTGCAGGGCATCTTAAGATGTTTCCAGAAACTAAAGTTTTTCAAAGCCTCGGTCTTGATACCAACCTAAAAATCGGTGATGTAGTAATCCAAAGTAACTTAGCAGATTCCCTAGAAGCTATTGCCGAGCAGGGGCAAGAGGCCTTCTATCAAGGAGAGATCGCCAGAAAATTAGTTGAAGCTAGCGATGGTTGGTTTAGCCTTAGAGATCTGGCAGAGCATAGAACTCGAGTTCTACCGCCATTGAGCGTCAAATACCGCGATTACATGATTCACGGCCAGCCCCCACCAAGTCAGGGAATGATTCTGCTGGAGGAGTTATTAATTGCAGAAGGTTTTGATCTAGCAAATATCAGCGCGGCAGATCGAATTCACTTAATGGTTGAGGCGAAAAAGATTGCCTTTGCAGATCGCTATTTACTTCTTGGCGATCCAGAACATATCGATATAAACCTTGATGAGCTCTTCTCAGCTGCAAGTATCAATAAGAGGCGAAGCCAGATAGATCTAGCCAAAGCAAATTTGAAAGAGCCTTCAATATCTAGCGAGGGAAGTGATACCACCTATTTTCTGGTTGCAGATCGAGATGGCAATGCTCTCTCTTGGATTCAAAGCGTTTTTCATGGCTTTGGGGCTTCCTGGGTAATTCCTGGAACTGGCATCCTGCTTAATAATCGCTTAACTGGATTCTCACTTGATCCAAAGTCACCAAACTTTATTGCCCCTGGAAAGCGCCCCGCTCACACTCTCAATGCATGGTCTGCAACAAAAGCTGATGGCTCACTTGCCTTTATGGGAGGAACCCCTGGGGCAAATATTCAAGTGCAGAGTAATTTCCAATTAATTGTCAATGCCATTGATCTAAAGATGAATCCGCAAGAAAATGCTGAAGCTCCTCGCTGGCAACATTTAAATAAGCCTGGCGGATCATCTCTTGATGAGAAATATGAGGGGGTATTGCAAGTTGAAAACAGAATTGGACAAGAGATTCAACAATCCCTGAAAGAAAAGGGGCATAGCGTTGAGCAGCTATCTGCCTATGGCCATGGCTCTGCTGTGCAACTGTTGGAAGTCCTGCCAAATGGAACCTATATCGCAGGCTCTGATCCAAGGTGCGAGGGTCACGCAGCAGGAATCTAGGCCTTCTCTATACTTATCTCTATGAAATTATTTAATGGCGATGATCTAGGTGGACCATTTGATCTAATTGCTGGACTTCCACTTCATCCTCTAGCATCACATGCGCCGGTAGTTTTAGTTCCACTAGTGGCCTTTGCTGCTCTTGCTATGTCTTATTGGCCAAGTTTTTCAAGGAAATATGGTCTACCAGTTCTAGTTCTTGCAGTAGTTTCACAACTCTCTTTATTTCTTGCCAAAGCAAGCGGAGAGTCTTTTCAAGAGCGGCTCAACAAGGAAGTTGAACGGCATGAGAGCTATGGCGAAATTGCGCCATTTACATTTATTCCATTATTAATTCTGCTATTTATTCGATATCGAATGGATAAAACTGGCGCTGGTATCGGCTCGCCTCTTGTAAGAAGGTTGGTTTCAATTCTTCTAGCCCTTGCTGCAATCTTGGCTCTGGTCTATATCTTCTTAACTGGCCACTCAGGAGCAGAATCGGTCTGGGGCTGGCTAGCTAAAAATTAAATCTTTGAGCGCTTTATAGTTTTAAAGATAAGCAAGCTAATCAGAGCACTGACCACAGATCCCATAATCACTGAAAAGATTGCAAGATTCACAATCTCGGGGCTATCAAAAGCCAAGCGAGCAATAAATATTGCAACGGTAAATCCAATTCCTGCGGCGCTTCCTGTGGCAATTAGATCTAGATTTTTTGCACCTTGTGGGTATTCGGCAATCTTTATTTTTCTTGCCGCCATGGTTGCAAGGAGCACGCCTAGCGGTTTGCCAATTACTAAACCGAGGAAGATTCCCCAAGCAATAACTGAGTTAAGCGCGCTGTTAATTGACTGGCTTGAAATCTCGACTCCAGTATTTGCAAAAGCAAAAATTGGCACGATTACATAGCTACTAATCGGATGAAATTTATGCTCTAAGTATTCAATAACCGATACGGATCCATCTTCACCATCAATTAGATTTGATTTGGTCCGTGCAATATTCGGGGTGAGCAAACCCAAAATAACTCCAGCAATTGTTGGATGTATCCCGAATCTGTATGCGCAATACCAGAGTGATAAAGCTAGTGGCAGATAGACCAATACAGATTGACTTCCAAGCTTTCTAAATCCCAAGATGGCAAAAATCGTAAGAAGTCCTGCAAGGCCCCAGGAGAGGTTAACTCCAGTTGAGTAAACCAGGGCAATAATTAATATCGCGCCAATATCATCAATAACAGCTAGCGCTAGTAAAAATGATCGAAGCGAGGCAATTGCGCTACTTCCAACCAAGGCAAGAAGTCCAACGGCAAGTGCAATATCGGTTGCCACCGGAACTGCCCAACCATTTGGTTCCACTCCCCCGGCAATTGCTAGATAAATAATGGCTGGAAGGCTCATTCCGCCAATTGCTGCAAATAATGGAGCTGCTGCTGCTTTAAAAGATGCAAGATGGCCTGAAGTTAACTCTCGTTTAATCTCTAGGCCAACGACGAAGAAAAAGAGGTTCATAAGAAAATAGTTGATGCTCTTTAAGATTGTGAATTCTAATTCCAGACTCGATGGTCCTATTTGAAATTTAAGATCTAGAAAAGCAAAATAGTTATCTGCAAGGCCAGAGTTTGCCGCAAGTAAGCCCAGGGCTGAAGCGATAAGAATTAGAGTGCCGCTAGATGACTCTCTATGAAGAAAGTCTCTCAAAGGGGCAATCACGCGATTCATAATCTAAAAGGTATCACCTTGCGCTAGCACTGCTTGCCGCTCTATCAGCGCTTAATATCTCCTTGACCATAGGAACGACCTGAGTGGCATAAAGCTCAATTGAATTCATCAATTTTGAGTGCGCCATAGGCCCATTTGAATACTTGAAATCAAATCGCTCTGCGCCAATAGATTTCATTGCATAGGCAATCTTTCTTGCCACCTGCTCTGGCGTTCCTACATAGAAGGAGCCATATTTAACTTCATTGATGAAATGTTCTTTTGTGACCTGCCCCCAGCCGCGTTCTCTGCCAATACGTCCAAACATCACTTGGTAATGTGGCCATAGTTCCTCGATTGCAATCTCTTGTGAGGCAGCAATATGACCAGGTGAGTGAATAGAAATTGGGCGAATTGGATGTCCAAATTCATTCATTGAGCTTCGATAAAGATCTGCAAATGGAGCAAAGCGGGCAGGATCACCGCCAATGATGGCAATTGCTAATTTGGCATTAAGCCTTGCAGCTCTTACAACTGACTCAGGAGTTCCACCAACACCAACTCTAAGTGGAATGCTGCCGCGCTCAGTCTTTGGATAAATCTCCTGATTAACTAGCGGTGCTCGCATAGTTCCTGACCAGGTCACTGCATTCTCTTTTAAAATCTCAACTAGTAGCTCAAGTTTTTCCTCAAATAGCGCGCCGTAATCAGATAGTTCATAGCCAAAGAGTGGAAATGATTCGATAAATGATCCTCGCCCTGCAGTAATTTCTGCTCTTCCATTTGAGAGCGCATCAATTGTGGCAAATCTTTGATAGACCCGAACTGGATCATCACTTGATAAAACCGTAACCCCTGTGCCAAGTGTTATCTGCTTTGTTCTAGTAGCAATTCCGGCCAGAACAGTATCTGGCGAAGATATTGCAAAATCATCTCTGTGATGCTCGCCAATGCTGAAATGATCTAGGCCTAATTGATCTGCCAGAACGGCCTGCTCAACCACATTTCTAATCGTAGCTGCTGCAGAGATAGGCGCTCCAGAATCATCGTTTTGAGTATCACCGAAGGTATCGAGGCCAAATTTCAAATTATCTAAATCCATAGAGCAAAATCTATCAGGGTCAATACAATTGCGCGCATCATGGAGCGCATCCTCTATATTGGCTTTGATCAATTACATGCCAGATACGGTGTCTTAAAGAGCGCTGATGCCAAAAAGGATGTAATTGCGCTGATTCAAAGTGAGCCAATGACTACCGGTAAGAATTGGCATCCTGAGCGGCTCTATTTCTTAATCTCAAGTGCTAGACACTTTGCACAAGAGCTAGGAGAAAAAGGATTTAAAGTCGAATATATAAAAGCAAGTAGCACAACTGCAGGTCTTGATGAGCTTTCAAAGAAATACAAGAATGTAAAGATTTTTGCAGCAGAGCCCTCATCACATCGCCTCTATCAATCTCTAGGTGAATATGGCGTAAGTTTTGTTGAGAACGACTTCTTTCTCACTTCTCGTTCACTCTTTGCTAAATGGGCCGATGAACAGAAGAGCTTCTTGATGGAGAACTTCTATCGCAAACAGAGAGTTCGTCTAAATGTCTTGATGGATAAAGCAAAGCCGCTAGGTGGGGCATGGAACTTTGATAAGGAAAATCGCCTCCCGCCGCCAAAGAATTACACTTGGCCCAAATATCTAACCCACTCCCCAGATCAAATAGATCTAGAGGTTGCTAAGGAGCTAGGACATAACCCATCTACTAATTGGGCCACAACAAGAGCTGGAGCACTTAAACAGCTTGATAACTTTCTAAAAAATCATTTCGCAAACTTTGGTCCCTACGAAGATGCCATCACCGATGAGAACTGGGCGCTACATCACTCACTGCTTAGCCCTTACTTAAATAACGGTCTACTCCACCCCGAGGAAGTTATTAAGGCAGCGCTTAAAAGATTTGAAAAGGGAGATATTCCAATTGCCTCCGCAGAGGCCTTTATCAGGCAGATCATCGGCTGGCGCGAGTATGTCAATGGAATGTATTGGTATTTAGGAAGCGAGTATCGCCAAAAAAATGGTTTGCAGGCAAAGCGAGAGCTGCCGCAATTATTTAGTGATCCAAGTAAAACCAATATGAACTGCATGAAAAACACGATTACCGATATCAATAATCGCGCCTGGGTTCATCACATTCCACGCTTAATGATCTTAAGTAACTTCGCACTTATCGCTGGAATTAATCCCCAGCAATTTCTCCAATGGATGAGAGAGGTTTTCATTGATGCTAACGATTGGGTGATGGTTCCAAATGTAATTGGTATGGGAGTTCATGCCGATGGTGGAATTATGATGACAAAGCCCTACGCGGCAGGGGGCGCCTATATTTCAAGAATGAGCACACACTGCAAAGGTTGTTTCTTTGATCCAAAGAAGCGCACAGGCGATGATGCCTGCCCATTTACAACGCTCTATTGGGACTTTCTAGATCGACATCGCCAGCAGTTTCAAGGAAATCACCGGATTGCCCAACAACTATTTGGTCTCGATCGACTTAAAGATTTAGATGATGTTAGATCAAGAGCAAAGGATGTGCTTAAGAAACTAGATCAAGGAAAACTTTAACGAGGGCAGCTGCAGATCTGCTCTTTACTGATTCCGGCAAGAGCTTCGGCGATATGCTCTCCGCAGCCTTCCCAAGTCCACTTGCCACAAGAGCGACATTTAACTGCGCTACACATAAAAAGAGTTCCTCTCCGTAATTAGCTTTAAATATAGGGACATAGTCTATTTGGACTTATCCATTGCTAATCTCATAGCTCCAAAGATCTAGATCATCAAGATTTACCGGTTTAAACCCCTTGGCCTCAAGGGCGCTAGCAATTTGTGCTCGATGCTCAGTTGCATGGTGGATGCTTTGGGAGAGAATCGTGGAGCGCCATCTTTTAACAAGGTTTCCTGAATAATTCTTAAATTCAAGTAGCTCATCATCTAGCTTTGCAGACTCAAGAAGAGCAGCATCGATAGCTGCGGCCTGCTTGGCAAGTACTTCCAAATCAGCATTTTTCTCTATCTCTTGAATTGCCTCTCCAGGGACCTCAGGGCGTTTGCCGGTTATGCGAAATGCATATGCATCTGCTGAATCAACGATGTGATGAGTAATCTCAGCGACAAACCACTCAGGATTTGTGGCATAAGATTTCAGAGCAGCTTCAGGAAGGGTCGCTAGATGCTTAATTGTTAATTGATTAGCCCAAGCCATATGTTTCAATAAGCGCTCTAAACCGATACTCATGAAATCTATCCTCTCCTAAACTTTGGTAAGAATGCTGGTATTGATTTTTGAAACTCGATACTTTCAGGAAATTTCTCTCTTAAGATCTGATCTTCATATCTAGCTTTATAGAGCAACAAGGCTGTTAACAAGAAGGCGGTAATCAAAACGCCCCCATTCTGCTTCCAGAGATAAGCAGCGAGCGTGAGAAGAAATAGCGCAGAATAAATCGGATGTCTTAGATAAGAGTAGATACCGCTCGTTACAAGTTCTGCCCCCTCTTTACTCTCCGGAAGTGGAGTCAGGGCGCTACCTAGATCCTTAAAGCTTTTAAATAAGATAAATACTGCCAAGAGAGCAAGAATAATTGCTATCGATATCTCTAGCCTTGAAGCGCTATTGGATGATTCAGAGAGCGCAAGGGATGCAAGGAGAAGAAATTGCATTGCTACTAGCAATTTGCCCTTCATGGTAAAAGTCTAACTAACCGAGAGAGTTATCTCGCTCTCTTAGCTCTTGGCACACTTCTCTTGCTTCGAGTCTGATCATTTCCAACTCTCTTGCGCTTTCGACCGCCCTTTGGCCTTGGCCCTGCGCCTCGCTCTGGAGCTTTTGATACGACCTTTTCTTTAGCCTCTGGAGTTGGAACTCCGCTTGGAGTTCTTGCCCCAGCAATCTTTACCAACTTCTCATCCATTGGAGTAACAGCCATAACCCAAGTTTCAACTCCAGCCCTTAGAGCTATTCCAGCCATAGTTCTCTGTTCTTGATGGGTGGCAAGTGAGATTACTTTTCCAGATTCTCCAGCTCTAGCAGTTCGACCAGATCTATGTAGATAATCTTTGTGATCTGCAGGAAGATCAACATGAACCACCAAATCAATGCCGTCAACATGGATTCCTCGAGCAGCAACATCAGTTGCAATCAAGACTGCGCTCTCTGAATCTTTAAATCTTGCAAGAGTTCTAGTTCTAACTGCCTGTGATTTTCCGCCATGGAGAGTTCCGACTTTAACGCCAACTTGGGCAAGATTTGAGGCTAACTTATCAGCGCCTCTCTTAGTTCTAACAAATAGCAGAGTCTTTCCCTCTCTAGCTGCGATCTGATTGATGATATTTGATTTATCACCCTGGCGATAGACAAAGACATAATGCTCAGCTTTATCTTTTGTTCCTTCAATTTCTTTGATGGAGTGAGATCTAGGCTCTTTTAGATATTGCTTCACTAAACCATCAACGCCTCTATCAAGGGTTGCGGAGAAGAGAAGGCGCTGTCCACCTTTTTTAGTCTGATTTAAAATCTCTTTAACAGCAGGAAGAAAGCCCATATCAGCCATCTGATCTGCCTCATCTAAAACAGTGATCTCAAGGTGATCAAAGCGAATATCTTTTCTATCAAGTAGATCTATTAAACGACCTGGAGTTGCAACAACGATAGAGATAGATTTCTTCAAAGCATTAACCTGTTTGCCATATGGCATTCCGCCAGCAATAACTACGCATTCATGGCCAACTGATCTTGCAAGAGGGCGAAGAACCTCATCTATCTGTTGAGCTAGCTCTCTAGTTGGAGCAAGGACAAGTGCTAGCGGTTGATGAGCCTTTGCTCTCTGCCCATAAATGTTATGAAGCAGAGCTAGACCGAAGGCTAAGGTTTTTCCAGAGCCAGTCTGGCCTCGGCCCAATATGTCATGGCCAGCGATCGCATCAGGAATGGTTGCTGCTTGAATAGGAAAAGGGTTAGTTATTCCTTGCTGATCAAGGGCTTTTATCAGGGCAGGGTTTAGCCCAAGGGACTTAAAGGTAATCTCTTTTGTTGCAGGTTTAACGGACATAAAAAATACAGACCAATCATCTAGACATGTATGTCTCTAGTGACTTGTCGTATTAACGAGAAGATAAGACCTACATATAAGCCGGCGCTAGGCCTGACTTTGAGTTTTCTCGACGCAAGACGCGATGAGATAGGAGCTAAGAGTATCTCAAGGCCTCACTTTTTATCTAATCTAGCCCTATGGAAGATCTAGCAAGGGGCGAGGTAGCAGCCAGAGGTCCAATTCTGCGCCTCAGCTGCAAACTCCTTGATTACAAGAGAGCTCTAGAAGATTCTGATTTATCTAAGCTTGAACTGAAAAGCTTTATAAGAAATAGAGATGAATCAAGATTCTTAGATTTGAATAATAAAATCTTTATCGGCCATCCTGACCAGAGCGATTGGGATATCTCAAAACTTCTTTCTAAAATGGGCGAGGTCTGGTTCCGCCCAGATCGTCTAATATTTATGAAAAAAGATGGGAGAGATTTAGGATTCTTCTGGCTAAAAGAACATCAATTAATTGGAAGGAAAGTTTGCGAGATATATGTAATTGGAATCATCCCTAGTCTGCAAGGCCAGGGGCTAGGAAAGAAAATACTTGCCCTTGCCCTAAAGCAGATTATCTCGGATGGATTTAGTGAAGCTTGGGTCTATACCGATGAATCAAATGAGCGAGCTTTAAAGCTCTATCGAAGCTTTGGTTTTGAAATTGATTTAGTCACTGAGCTCTGACAGCTGGCGCATACTCCAAATACTTCTAAGTTATGGCTGACATCTTGATAGCCATGTTTCTTTGCAATTTTGCTAGTAACAACTTCTACCGCCTCGAGATCAAATTCCTGAGTGGCTCCGCATATTCGGCAGATTAAATGATGGTGATGGCCGCTATCTTGCCCACACCTTCGATAGAGCCGTTCGCCGCTAGGACTAATTAAGGCATCTACTTTGCCCTCCTGGCTTAATCTCTCAAGACGGCGATAGATAGTGGCAAGACCGATTGAACTTCCCTGCTCGTTTAATATCTTATGAATCTGTTGGGCGCTTAAGAATTGCTCTAGCTCATTTATTACTTCAATCAGACGGGATTCACGACTACTCTTGCGGCGAAGAGCTATAGGTGGTGAAACTCGTTTCATACTGGCATTATCGCAACATTGAGCTAAATCCGCGAGGCAGTAGGCTTAAAAGTAGGAAAGATTTGTAAGTAGTAAAGGAGCGGTGATATCTCAACTCTAGAACTTGGGCTACTACTGGCTCTGCTATCTGCTTCTGCAACACTTCTGGGCTGGATATTGATTGCCTTGAAAAAGAATCCTTCAGAGCGCTTCATCGCTATCACGTTATTACTAGTTGCTGGAGCGATGCTGACAGTGAGCGCTCTCCAGTTGATTCCATCAGCTCTTGATAGCGGTCTAAATCTTATGCAGGTATTACTGGTCACCTGCCTTGGTTTCGCTCTAGTTGTTGCCCTATCTAGCGTTAAGTTTAATAATGATGCATCTAAGGTTAAAAACCCTGCGCTTCTTATAACTATTGCCTTATCTCTTCACAATCTTCCAGAGGGAGCAGCTCCGATTGGCGCAACTTTGGTTGATATTGAGACTGGACTTACTACTTCACTTGTCCTAGCGCTGCATAACATTCCTGAAGGAATAGCAATAAGTGCCACAGCTCTACTTGCTGGCTATAGCCGCAAGATAGCTCTGCTTTTAACCCTTGCTGCCACCCTGGCTGAAGCGCTAGGAGCCTTCGCTGTTTATATGAGCGGTTCTCTGCTTCTAGATGATCGCTCAGTTGGATTACTACTAAGCCTTGTTGCAGGAATTATGATTGCAATATGTGCCAAAGAGTTAATTCCCTATTCACTTAAAACACTGGGTAGCAGAAGAAATTAAAAAGATGATTAAGCCTGTAAGAAGCCCGCTAGCGCTAATACTTCTGATATCACTCTCCATCCAACCAAGCTATGCAAATGAGCTACTTATCTGGGATAAATTGAGTGCCAGCTCTGCAAAAGGATATGTATTGCTCCTTAGGCATAGCCTTGCACCGGGCGTTGGAGATCCAGAAAACTTTAAATTGGGTGATTGCTCAACCCAGAGAAACCTCTCCCAAGAGGGGCGAGATGATGCAGCAGAAATCGGGGCTTGGATTAAGCGGCAGAATGTGAAAATCCATCGAGTTGAAAGTAGTAGATGGTGCCGAGCTAGACAGACCGCCAAGTTACTCGATATCGGTAAGGTCAAACTCAATAAGAATCTAGACTCGCTATTTAGAGAAAGTAATCTAGAGAGCCATCCTCAAACCCTTAAGACTAAGGAGCAGATCCTTAACCATCGCGATAAGAGCGGGCTCCTGGTTTTAGTTGGCCACTATGTCAATATTGCAGCTCTGGTCGGAGTTGGCGTTGATTCAGGCGAGGGGGTAATTGTTAAGGCTAATAAAAATAGCGTGATAAAAGTCCTTGGAGCAACGCCAAACCTTGGCAAATGAGGCGACCGACTTAATTGAAATAGACCGAAGAAGAGTCGCCCTATAAGCCGGAATTGGGCCATCTTTTTTTGCGATAAGTTTTC
>Ga0247837_1002812_pt1 | contig 31894 bp, 27 predicted proteins | sample LaCtaG_2_FD_187115 | JGI IMG/M metagenome (GOLD analysis project Ga0247837, IMG submission 187115) | Freshwater microbial communities from meromictic Lake La Cruz, Castile-La Mancha, Spain - LaCruzMarch2015_14.5m | ecosystem: Environmental > Aquatic > Freshwater > Lake | place: Spain: Castile-La...
GGCTTCTGAATGGGGTTTGGAAAAGGCGAAGGTTTCGAGGTGGAGAACTGTTGGAGGATTGGATTTTGTCGATGTGTCGCCCAGGAATTTGCTATCTCTGCGCAGCTCCTTCTTGACGGACTTCTGGGTGGAGGCAACCTTGCTTTTGAACTGCTTCTCGTAGTAGCCTAAGTGCAGGCCTTTCAGCCGGGACAGCAATTCACTGGCCTCCGACTCGTCTGAGTGGGAGTTTTCCATAGAAAGTCTGAGGTGTGACTCCGTGCATTGCTGTTAATAATGTTAGTAAGTGCTCGGCTGGGCAGCTATGTCACAGGACAAGCAGAACCTATTTGGAAGGGAGATATCAGCATAGAGAATGCTAGAACTCTCTATTCAAACTGATTGCAGGAAACTGACAGCTCCAGTGGAAATCGAACTACACGGTCTCTTCCCCCTAACACCTACTTTTCAATTACCTACACCAGAGTTGTTTCTCTCTTCGTCTCCTGCACCCACCGACTTCATCACCAAGGAAAGGTTGGAGCTGCATAATAAGCAGCAGTACTGCCTGGATCATTGAAAGCTTGAGAGGAGTATAGGGAGGGCTGTAGTGCAGGACATCCAGTCTCCGAAAACGTGATTTGAGAGTTTGGCGGAGTGCTGCTCAGGGCAAATCTTCCGAAAGCATCTATAGCAAGTCTGCGTGGTTTAGGCTGTTTATCAAGGAAGCAGGGAATTAGGCTACCACAAACTCCGAATGCACTTGTTTCTCCCAGAGCCAACTACATGCCGCAACCCCTCAATGCAGAAGCCAAAATCACCAGAACAGAGGAGTTTCACCTGCTTTTGCACCAACAAATGGCTGTGTTGGAACTACTTCGCCCAGTACTATCCAAGAAGAAGTGCTAACATCCTCAATACCCAGTCCATTTTCGCTGCGTGATTAATCCATTCGACCGCGGAAGAACTCCTTCCAAGTCCGAAATAACGTGTGTAGTTCACTCTTTATGAGAGGTAGCAAATGTCAGCAGCCACAAAACCTTCAACTGCTGTTTGCGGACCTAGACAAGTCCAGCCACTACATCCAGGGCCAGAAAAAGGGAAAACGCAGATCCCTTCTTGCTAACTGGTCCCAACCACTGCAGCCCAAGCTGGATGCGCTTCCAGAATCAGCGAGTCAACAGTGGGCGGGTTCTCTTTCTACTGGATTCCGGGCTCTTCCAGCTGTGGAAGTGCATGAAACGCTGCAAGAAGGCGCGACTTCTCGGATGCAGAACTATGGAGTCGTGCGGCACAGAAACATTTGGCAGAATTGCCAAGGCTTCAGCAAGGTCATTAATATAGAGTCGCTGCTTGGCGTCTTTCTTTGCTGCAAAGCTCTAAAGGCTGCAGCCTGGGACAAACTGCAGACTCTACCAAGTATAGCAATGATACACCCCAACACCAGTTACTGTCTTTCTTCCCCTGCACTGGCGTCTGCGTCAGTCTTCAGCACAGCTTTGCCTACGCTCACACACTTTCAGCACAGAGCGTTTTCCCGAGTAATGTGAAACTGGGAGAGGAACAAGTCTGCGGATCCAGGCCTCTCCCTGCAGTTATTTACTTGAAATGCCTTTTAAGTCTCCGCCGTGTCGCTGATCCTTTCCTGCAGTAGGGTCCTTAGTTCTAACTGCCACTCTGCAGTCTTCCCCTTTGGACTTGCCTTTCGCGCCTTCTCTTCTTTGACTCCTTCCCTACCGCCTTCCACGCTTGCAGTCTGATCCAAAGGCTCGATAACGACTGCTTCGAAGTCAAGTGCAGGGATACCCCTTCAGCTGCCCTGGGCCAAAGGACGGTCACTCCTCATTCGCCTGTCTCACAGGACTTTCTAAGAACAGGGACAGGTCTACTTGGCCGGGGGAGTGGGACTGAGAGGGTAGGGTGGTGGTCACTTTCTGGAAATGGACCTCTCAGAACTCTTGGCTAAGTCAATATGAGTCTTTTGAGGTACTGTGAGGTGCTGTTTCACCCATTCCCTGAAGAACTTGTCCAGGAATTGCAGCAATATCCTGCTTTTGTTAAAGTGGCAGTATTGCTCGGGCTTCTCTCAGCGTCCCTATTTTCCCCGACTTCGCAAATACACCGCATTTCTAGCGATCTGCCCTACTTGACTGCTTGATATAGACTTGCCAGACCTCCGAGGCTCGACTGAGCACTAGGTGAAAGCCGGGGGTTACTTCGGTCAGCCCGAGCGAAAAGGCAAAGGTAGGCCGAAGGAATGGAGAGCGTCTTGTGAGGAGGTGGGAGACTTCCATTTCAGAGGCGGAAAGGGACTGTTCGTCTGGGAAATCGCCTTGGAGTCCGGCTTAGGACTTTCACGACGTCTTCTGAAAGTGCGGGGATCCATTTGAGTCCTTCCAGACTCGTCACGTGCATATGCCCGATAAGTGCTTTTTAGTCCATCAAATCGCTCAAAGTTGGGTGTAGTGTGGGGAGAATGGCCAGAGTCTGACTTTGTCCATAGTCATCATTTCCGCTGTGGATAGAGCAGGACTCCGGAACAGTAACTCCCGCAATAGGTTTGCTTGGGCAGGCCGCAGTCTACTGTCTCTTTCAGTACATGCATCACAGCTAGTCCCCGGCTTTCCCCAGTCCAGGACGAGGAGTCTGTCTTGTCCGCAGAGAGTGACTGCTAGTCGCTCTCGAGTCTTGTCGTTGGGAGAAGACTACAATACAAGGTCCATTAGCTGCTTTATTTCGGGCACAGACAGCATGACTGGTATTTGAAGCCTGCGGTTTCCAAAAGCAGTCTAAATCTGGACTGAGAGCGATGTATTTCGCATCTTTCTCAGTGGTTTTGTAGTAATACGCCCTCAGGACAGGCCGCTGCAGGGAAGGTGTGTCCTGACTGCGGCGAAGTTGGGTGCAGGAGGTCTTCTACATTCATGACTAAAGAACTACGCATGCGCGGACTGTGTGCAACTTACATCTCTTCCTCATTCAGAAACAGGTACTGCTGAAACTTCGTCTCTCGGAAGATCTTCTTGATGAGCTGAATAGTCCCTACGTTTCCTCATCAGATTGGTCCGAGTGGTGATATTGGTATCCTGCAAAAGGCCGTTTTCGTCTGCACTGAGAAGGCAGCCTTCATATACATAGCATTATGTTGCGGTCTAATTCCCGCTTGCGAATTAGGTCGCTCAGAGTTCGGCACACCCAGCACAGACCGTAGGGCATTTTGCTCACATTTTCATATACTTTTGATACAAAACATAGGTACAAAGTCACTTTTTCTCGGTAGAAATAGGAGCAGTAGCTGTCTTTCTCACTCTTCCACTCAAATCTTCAATCCAAACTCCCAATTCGCCCAGTTTCGCGGCTGTCCACCCAGGTAATAAGGCAGAAGCTTCCAATATGGACCCACTGTCCAGCCCACATGTCTTGTTTTGACTGCTGCTGTGATTTGCAGTGGGTGAAAGCGCCTAATGATCCTTTGAAAGGGGAAAAAGGACTAAAAATAGGACTGTTTGGGCTGAAAAGGGGGAAATTTGGTTTCTACTGCTGTTTTCTTGTCTTTACGGCGCGAATTGTGTTGGAACTGTCAAATTATCGTCTTATTTCCAGTTATTGTCGAATTTGCCACTTCTTTCCAGCTCATTTCCGTATATAAGAAGGAAAAGTTCGCTTTTGACTGCCACAAACGCGTTTTCCCTCAAATTCAGCCAAAAGAGTGGTCTAAAAGACCGCAGCCTTCCCCAGTTTCTCTTCTACCCTGATACAAGCGAAATCCTTCTCTTCAAGCCAATTTACGTCCCAAACAATGTGGCATCTGCCTCTTATACAGGCGATTTCGCCCTGAAATCGTTCCTTTCACAGCACTTCGCCAAGACCTCATAACTAAATCTATCACTCCGGAACTGCCACGCTGAGCTCTGACAGATTTACAGATAGGGAAAGCTGCTATAAGGACTGGCAACTGAGGCTGTAGACAGGGCAATAGTAGCCTAAAGCCATCCAAAGGCAGTTTCCAACGGCTCTCTGAGTCCATTACCTTCCCTATACACTATATATGGACTCTCAGGCGGCCAAGCCCCCCGCAGCTTCCCCGGATTGGGAACTGGAGCAGCTGGAAGACTTCAAAGCAGCTCCTGTCTTCGCTATTCACAAACACGTGTCTAAGGAGCCCAGTGCCCTGCCACGCAACCGCCCCACTAGCTACCAGAAGTGGACTCGAGAGGAGGACGAGTTACTGAAGCGACTGGTACTGCAGCATACGCAGGACTGGAAAACTATCAGTCTCAGCTTTCCAGACAAAAGTGTAACGAGTGTGAAGAAGCGATGGGACCTGAGGCACAACCCAGCCACCAAGAAGTCCAAGTGGACAGCTGAGGAGGACCAAACCATCCTACGGCTCAGGGCACGGCTGGGCGGGGGCTATTGGAAAACCATCGCCAAATACTTGCCCGGCCGGCCTCCGGATGCAATAAAGAACCGTTACTACTGCTCCTTGCGCAGAAAAAAGCGCTTCGACGACGCGTCCACTCAAAACCCAGACCCTGAAGACTCCAAATCCGAGGACTCAATCGAGGCAGACGAGGAGCCAGTGGACGAAGCGGCCATAGACCTACTGACCCTACAGCCTGCTGCCTCAGACGTCCCTGTTGCCCCAGTAAATGACGCCAAAATCAACGACAAAGCGCGCCAGTTGAAGGTGCAGGAGCTGAAAGGCACTCTAGAGAGTCTGGAGCAACTCCTGCAGAAGACCAAGCAGGAAATACAGCTCATTTCCGAAGAGATAAATCATGAGTAAGTCGTATTCACTCATCGGTCCTCTATTCACGCACTCCAAAAGAGGATGGCAGCAGTTTCTGCTGAGGATAGGCTTCAGAGTATGATAATATGGAAGATTGCTCGGAGGAATGGCTTATCGAGTCTTTGCCGGAGCTTTCGCCCACTGCACCTGTCTGTGTCCAGCCTCCAAGTCGCTCTGTTCGTCGTCGTCCCCACAAGTACCAAAAATGGACCGACTCCGAGGACCAGCTTTTACAAGCAATTGTCCCTCGCCTCAGCGAAGACTGGAAAGCCATCGCTGCCCACTTCCCCCTCAAGGCCCTGCCCAGTATCCGCAAGCGTTGGGACCTGCGCTTCAACCCCGCCACCAATAAAGCCCCTTGGACTGCTGCGGAGGATGAGCGGATTTTGAGCCTGCGGAGGGAGTTTAATGGGGGGTACTGGAAGACTATTGCGAAGTACTTGCCGGGAAGGCCGCCGGATGCGATAAAATCGAGGTACTACGCTGCATTGAAAGCGAGGGGAAATAGTGCTGGGGCGCCCAGTCCGCCGGGGGAACAGCCAGAGGAGAGGAGGGAGGAAGTGTTGGAGGAGGACTTGGAACTGCTGGCTGTGTCTGCTCCCGCAGTCTCAAAGCCGCTTACAGACCAGCTTCCCACCCTTGCAGACCGCAAAGTGAAGGTAAGGGCGCTGACCGACGCTCTTCAAAGCCTCGAAGAGCTGCTGGAGCGCACAAAGCGTGAAGTCCTGCTAATCTCGGAGGAACTCAATGATGAAACCACTAGCAAGCCATAGTGTTCTCTTGCTTTCTGGTAAAATGAGGGGATTTCGAGTGGGGATTGCGGCTTTTATCGGGCAATTCGCGGCTTTGGCCCAACTTTGCAGTGTGTCAATGCAGGGAGACGGCCATTGCGATCCAGTTTGTATGTCCTCTCAGTTCAATTACGACAGTTCCCTCGGACAATCCGACTGTTCAGTCCACTGTCCGCCTGCCTGCACAGCCACTATGCTCTCCAACAGCCTTTGTGACCCTGCATGTTTGGACTGGCGCTGTGCCTGGGACTTTCCCAGCTGTTCCCACTGCTCCCCAGACTGCCCTGTGTCTCTGCTAGGCAACGGAGAGTGCAATTGGAACTGCGCCACTGAGCCTTGCAACTGGGACGCAGGAGAGTGTGTATCGGAACAAAGGCCTGCGGAGTACTATGTAGGGCCGGACAGGAGTCTGTATGAGACTTTGGCAGGGGTTTGGACGCAGTGGACGAACGTTTGGCTCGTAGGGAGTTTGGTAACGCTTTCGTCCTCTGATCCTTTCCCAGTGCTGGAAGTAGAGTCTTCCCTCACTATCGCCACACTCCTGTGCTCTGCTTCCCCCCATCCGCTCTGCCAGTTCACTCCCGCCACTCTCAGACTTTCCCCCCGCCACCCGCTCTTTTCAGTTTCAGGGAGGCTTATTCTGCGCGACCTGTCTCTATCTGGGTACTTCAGCCTACTGGGGGACGAATCCGGACTGACCTACTGTCCTTACAGAGAGCTGAAAGACGGGATATGGCGAAATGACAGGGGAGAAGAGGCGCAGGAGGCTGACAACTCCCCTCTATGTGAGGAGTACTGGGAGCATAGTCTCTTTACGGTAGTCGAAACCGGCCATTTGATGTTGCAAAATGTGCAACTAACAGGGCTAAAGCAGCAACTTAAGGCAATCATCGCAAATCAATGCGGCTCAATCACACTCCAAAGCGTTTCATTCATCGACTGCATGTCTCGTCCCGGCGACTCGCAAGGCGGACTGATCCTGCAGACCTCAGTTCCGCAGCACTTGCAGCCCTATTGGTGCGGGGAACTGCTGTTTCTGGGAGGGTCGGTGGAGCTGCTCAATAATGGGTATGAGTTTAGGACTGATTTGAGGCTGGGGAGCTTTTTGGTGGGCGCTGGGTTTCGGAATGTGACGGTTTGGGCAGTGAGGTTTGAGTTCAATTTTGTACCTACTGCGACTTCCTCCCTTCTCAACCTCGGCACCACCCGTTCCCTCCTCATCTCCAACACCTCCTTTCTCTATAACATCGGCGGCCTTTCAGCTGGCCTCTCTCTTCTTTCCGACCTGACCTTCCCTCCCTCCCCATCAGAAGAGTCTTTCCTACACATAACCCTGACAAACGTCAACTTTACTAACAACACCTCCCAGGCCTGCACCTGTGTGTGCCTTTCCTTCCTCAACCACCAGCAGAATGTGCACATGGCGGGAGTCACGTTCCAGGGGAACTACAGTCCGAGGGGTTACTTGGCTTCTATCACTAGTGCGGCTTTGACGGATGTTGATAGTTTAGGAGGAGTTCGGACTGGTTTGAAGGAAGTTTCCCCTGCTAAATCGATGGTATTGACTGGCCTTTATTTCGACACAAATTACGGCTTAGGAGCGCTGTTTCTTTCAAATATAGCGAATATCGACCTGCGGAATAGCACCTTTTTCGGGCAATCCGCAAATTATTCCGAACTGAACAGTGTATCAGCTGCTTTCACGAGTAACTCTGCAGCCTATATCAGCTCTCTTACCCTGTACCCGCAGAATGCAGCCTGCCAATGCACAGTCCAAGTGAGCACTGCTGGCAGTTTGGTGATTGCAGGGGTGGAAGTCAGACAAAGTCGGTGCAAAGAAGGGGTTAGTGGAGTGAGAGTCAGTGGAACTGTGGGGAAGGTAAGTGGTAGGCAGGTAGTGGTGGAGAAAAGCAGATTCGAGGGGAATGAGGGGAAAGGAGCGCTGACGATAGAGACGAAAACAGATGTTTCTCTGCAGTTCCTGACCTTCACTTCCAACCGCAACCTCCACTCCGGCAACTCCCCCGCACTGGACATTTCCTTCCAACTTCCCAGTCATCTTTCCCTCAGCGACTCTCTGTTTTCCCACAACACGGCGCTCTCTGCGTCTGCCATTCTAGCCTCTTCCACCCTGTCTTTGACCCTTATTAGGGTCGTTGTGCGTGGAAACGTGGCTATGGCCAGCACTGCAGGAGTCCTGTATAACCCAATTCCCACCGCTCCATCGCTTTTTAAAATCGTGGACTCGAGCTTTGAGGAGAACAAGGCGGATTCCTTTGGGGCGGTAGCGGTGATAGATCTACAAGGGCTTTTGATGGGCAATCGCCTTGCTTTAGTGACTTTCCTCGTGTCCGGTTCAATTTTCCAAGACAACTTGACTACTTCCCAGGGCTGCTCCATTACTCTCTACAAGTTCACTCAGTTCAGCCCCTCGTCACTTATTTCTCGCTCTCGGTTCACAGGCAACACCTCCAACCGCGGTCCCGGCATCTACTGCGAGTACGAAACCGGCATCGTGACAGTGGAGGAGTGCAGATTCGTCAAGAACGTGTCGGCCAAGGGATCCGCAGTCCTGGCGCACCAGTACCCTAGTGAAGACGTGGCTTCCAGAGTGGTGCTGAGAGGGAATTGGTTCGAGGGGAATTCAGGGTCAGCCACTGTGGCTGTGGACGGCTGGGAAAAGCCCTGCACAGTTGTCTCCTATAACAATACCTTCATTTCCAACTTGAAAGGAGCAGTTCAGTCCTCTACCGGCATTTTTCAAGACAGCAATTCCCGCTACCTTTCCAACCCCTCCAAGGCCTCCATCGTCAAACTCACGGCTTCCCAGTTTTCCTTCAGCAACTGCACTTTCACCAATAACACTGTTACAGGCAATGGCGGCATTTTCTTCCTTTCTCAGAGAGCAACGCTCAAAATGCAGGGGTCAGTGGTGCAAGGAAACACAGTCAGTGGGATAGGGGGAGTGGTGTATGCTGACCAAGGGTCAGGTGTGAAGATAAGAGAAAGCTATCTAGTGGGGAACAAGGCAGGGACTCAGGGAAGTGTCGCCTACATGCTCACATCCACTTTGGACCTGACTTCCTGTGTGGTATCGTCGAATTCCGCCAAACTCAGCTTCACCATTGTGCTGCTGGAAACCACTGCTAGCGTCCATAACACCACTTTCGATAGCAATTGGGCTGGACGAGATGCGGGGATATCAGTCACTTTCACTGCAATTACTATCTCAAACAGCACTTTTTCCAACCAAACTTCCACCCAAGGAGGCTTCTTGATCAGTGGACTGGAGGGAAATATCCTCATTTCTGAGTCGGTATTCAGGCGCGGAGTGGCTAGAGACCAAGGAGGAGCGATATACTGTACAGTGGAGTGTGTGCTAAGGGTCAGTAATTCCCTGTTTGAGGACTGCAGTGCAGGCACCCAAGGCAGTGCCATATACGTCCTTGGAGCCAATATGACGCTGAGCAACACTAGTCTGCACAGGTCCAAAACAGAGGGAAACCAAGGAGCAATATTTGTCCATGTCAGTTCAGTTCAGCTGACAAATCTTACTTTTACAGATACTATTGGAGGGGCTGTTTTCGCAGATTCTGCTTTGGAGTTAAACATTGCAAATTCTCAGTTTCAACGAGGAAATAGTGCGAACGGCGGCTTTATTCACTGTGAAAACTGCAGAAATGTCACTATTCGAGACTCGTCTTTGCAGTCTGGGACTGCAGAGAGTGGAGGAGCACTGCATATTGAAGCCATAACGAGCGGTTTGGCTGGCAAATGTGTAGTTCAAGGGAATGTATTCGAATACAATCACGCAGAGAAAGGCGGTGCAGTCCTAGTCGAAGGAGTGGACTGCACAATTGACAGTAATGGCTTTTCCAACAACTCCGCCTCTTCCTCAGGCGGGGCTCTGTCCCTGCGCTGTCCCTCCGGCTTCACGGCTCTTGCTAATAACAGTTTCACCGCCAACTCCGCCACTCTCGCAGGCGGCGCACTGTTCTGGGCCGGCTCCTCGCCCGTCTTCAGCTCCAACTCCTATGCAGGGAATACTGCTTTCTATGGAAAAGACGTAGCCTCGAGACCTGTGGTCTTGCGGCTGACCGGGAGAAACGAGTTGACAAACCTAGTGAGTGGAAGCGAGTATAAACACTCTGTAGTGGTGGGACTGTACGACCACAGGGGCAATTTGGTGCTTACTGCGGACGGATATGTGGGCGAAATCGGCCCAGGCAACAACAGTGCAGACTTAAGCTTCGGAGGCGATTTAAAGGATACAAGCAAGGCGGGACTTTTCGTATTCACCCAATTTACAGCAACCGCAGAGCCGGGGAGCCGTCAAACTGCCTATGTCACAGTGGATGGCCTGGGACTGGAGCCTTTGCCAGTGCCCCTGGAGTTCCGGTTGTGCAGAAGGGGAGAAAGCTACCAAGGCCAGCAGTGCTTGAAATGTCCTGAAATGACCTACAGCCTGCAGCCGGAAAACCCCTGCTTTCAGTGTCCCGAGGAAGCAGAGTGCTTGGGAGGGGCGGAAATGGTGCCGAAGGCTGGGTACTGGAGGCCTGATAACGATACCGCTACCTTTTTCGAGTGCTACAACAAGGATGCGTGTTTGGGGTCGGACGACCCGTTAGTATTGAACCAATGTGCAGAAGGCTACACAGGGAACCTGTGTCAGTCCTGCACCAGCAGTTTTTCCCGCAGTGGCAAGAACAAATGCGCGCGCTGTCCCAACCTAGCCTCCAATGTCGCAATTATCACCGTGATATCCCTGGCCTTGGTCACAGGCCTGGCTTTCCTCGTGTATATTTCCCTATCCAACGCCTCAAAGGCTAAAAGTCAGGCCCCCGTCCTTGTGAAAATACTGATGAATTACCTGCAACTAGTCGTAGTTGCGAGTTCGCTCAACATAAAGTGGCCTTCTGCCTTTGCTAGTCTGCTGACAGGGCAGGAAAAGGCTGGAGCCGCTACTTCGCAGCTGACTTCGTATACCTGTTTGGCCCTAGATGTGGGGTATAGTGGGGAAGTGGTGTACTTGACTGGGAGGTTGATGGGCGCTTTGCCTGCCTGCTTGTTGGTGCTGACGAGTGGGTACTGGTGGGTGCACGCGAGACTGCGGGGAGTCAGTTATTTGAAGGAAAAGGTGATTTGCAGCTGGACGCTAGCGCTCTTTTCCATCCACCCCACAATTACCAGCGAAATGCTGTCTCTCCTAGCCTGCCGGGAGCTCCAGCCCAACCGTCTCTGGCTGCTTACCGAGCTGTCCCTAGCCTGCTGGGAAGGCTCCCACCTGCAAGAGGTACTGAGTGTAGTGCTGCCCTCCCTGCTAGTGTGGGTCCTTGGTCTGCCCTTCCTGGCCTTTCTGTACCTGTGGCGGAAGCGCAAGTCGCTCACTCAATTTTCCACAGTGATTGCGTTTGGGTTTCTGTATAGAGGGTATGAGGAAAAGACGTTTTATTGGGAATTCGTAATTATCCTGCGGAAAGCACTGTCCATTTCCGCAGTAGTGGCAATGAGCACCCAAGTGATCCAAATCCAAGCCCTGTCCGTCCTCGCCGTCCTGCTCCTGTTCTTCTACTGCCACATCGCCAAGTTCCCCTTCTTCCAGCGAGACCTGAACCTGCTCGAAAGCAAGTCCATATTCGTGTCCATAGTCACAATATACGCAGGACTGTACTTCTCCAGTCAACACTTGGGTACCCTCTAAATAGACTTAGGCACAAGTATGTTTTTACTGGTTTTGTTGGTGCTGGCGAATGCGTACTTTCTGGTCACGTGGGTGCGGACTGCTGGACCCAGCTTGGTGCAGTTCGTGAGGAAGACAGTGGGGTACTTGCTGCGCTGGAAACAGGTGTATGCGGAGGAAAACAGTGTGCAGGCAGAGGAAGACGTGTCGGAGCAGCCCAGTCGCATATCTGGACTTTCTTACAGTGTGATTGCGCCGCCTTCTGTGTCCAAAGACCTGAGTCACTCAGTCCTATAGCATAAAACTACGTATACTTGGACAGGATCGACCCTGCTTCATTCTCCATCCTCGCCAGCTCCCCCTTCTGCTCCTCAAGTGCTCTGTCCCCCTCCAATCGCATGTCTGCAGCCATGCGACTCGCCTCGACTTGCACACTTCTTTCCAGTTCCATCCGTGCAGCCCTCCTCGTCTCTTTGTCGTAACTCTGTTCTTCGTCTTCAGACAGCATGCCTGGGGCTTCCGGAGACAGTAGCGAGGCGATGTCTTCATTCATAGCGGCGGAATTGGGCGACTGGACCACTTTTGCTTCTTCGTAGTCGGTTTCTTTGCCCAGTCTAGTGGTGTCGTTGGGCAGTTCGTCGACGTGTTGGAAGAGGGCAGAGGGGTTTTCAGCCTCTTTGAGATCCTTTACTGCTGAATCACGGAGGCCGGAGACCCAGGAGCCGGACTTTTTCTGGTCTGCAGGCCTCGGCTTCTCCATTTCAGATGGAGGCGGCTGCTCCTTCCCAGGAGAAACCCCAAGCACCGCCATTTCCTTCTTCTTAGTCTTCTCTTCGTACTGTCGTTCTTTAAGTGTCGCGCCGTCAGAGACAGCTGAAGGCCCTGCAGGCTCCGGCACATCTGTGAGGTGATTAGGCTTCCTTCTCTTGGCTGTCTTCCTCGACACTACTTTTAGCACGTTTTCAAAGCCATTCAACACCTCTGCCGGCAGTTTGAACCTTGCTATGTGCGACCTGCGCTCAGGTGCTTCCGGCTGCTCCTTCTTTCCACTGGGAGTTGATATCGCCGTTACCTTTAGATTGGCCCCACAGCCCATTACTAGCTAGAGAGGAGGTGAGAGACACGAGGACGGAGTAGTTCCAGCAGAGACATGACTAGGGCAGTGTTGGGCGTGTGGAATAGAACTCGAGCGAAGGCGCCTTTGAACAGTGCTGCAGGGCCTTCTTGAGTTGCTATGGAGTAAATGCCGTGAAGCAGGTGGCGGTATTGGAAATGCGGAGTGACTCCATGTGCCTTGGCAGAGCGGACTACCTGCATGCGCAGTTTGGCCAGGTCCAAAGGACTGGTCAGCCAGCTGGCCAGACTGCCAGCTATCCCTGAGCACAGTAGACTGGCCCCGAACCCAATTTGCTCTCCTGCCGCTGTCCGCTTCTTCAAGCTTTCGTAAAATAGGAAATAGAGCGCTGAAAAGGGTCCGAACGACCCGACAGTTGCTCCGTAGGCCTTATATATACCGAAAAAGCCCTCAGTAGCGAGGATCTGGCGAATAGCGTCGAAGCCTCCGCGGTAGGAGTACAGCTTGAGGTTGCTTTGGACCTGCAGTCGTTCCTTCACCACGTCAATAGGCACGAAAATGACACAAGCGCAGGTCTCCGCTATCAGTCCTCCAGCCAAGTAGGCCAAAAAGGGCGAATCATTGATGCGCGGATAAGCCAGGAGCAGGTTTTTCCCTAGTTCATAGCTGGAGAAGTACAGCGTTACTGCAGGCAGGGAGCCAGCTATTGAGAAGCTGAGGCCTCGGTACAGGCCTTTCAGTCCTTCTTGCTGCAAAGTGTATCGGAAGGCGCTGGAAAGTGAGGTGAATTGGGGACTTGCGGAGGACTTCTGCACCTGTAGCTTGGCTTTGAGCGTATCTACAGGGTGCAGCAGCAGACGGCTGAGTGACCCTGCGATAGCACTGGAAAGACAAGTGACGGAAAGAGAGAAATCGGCCATTACCCAGGAATAAGCACAGGGCAAGTTGATATAGACCGCTCCACTTGTAAGAGCACTCTAGTGGTTGATGTGCAACTTTCCTAGTCTCTCTATACCGAGGTAGCAGGATAGCTGGATGCTAGTTTAGGACCTACTTGAAGCGCTGTGAGAAGGACATGTCTTCCGTGCTGCCCGGCCCTACATACTGCGTAAAGAAGTGTCTCCAGTTGACTTTCATAGACAGCTGCGGCACACTGCTGATTTTGCTTTCCATCTGTTTGAACAGGAAGAAGGCCAAGTAGCTCTCCAGCGCCTGCAGCACTACGTCGTCCGGTTCACCCTTGAACTGCAGTACTGGGAGGAAACAGCTTTCCTGCTCTTTCAAGAGCTGCACAGGGTTGCTGCTCATGTAGAAAGTGTTGTTCACGGAGAACTCGGGGAAGTTGAACCAGATGCGACGTAGGTCTCTGTCAGTCTTGTCATCAGGGAAGATGAAAAGGAGGTTGTTGTGGAAGCTGCCGAACACTTTCTGTGCCTTGGCTTTGATAGCGGCCTCACTGCCCGGACTCCATACGCCCACCTTCAGCTTCAGCCGGTTCTACTTGTTTAACTACCTGCACAAAGAGAAAGCGCAGCAGTGACTCGAGCCCAGGCCTAGCAATGAAGGCGGAGTCCAGAGGCTTGGTGAGCAGGGAGTAGACAGTAGAGCGGGGCTGAGAGTAACACAGCGTTTGCTCCAAGTCCAGTACCAACAGCAGCTTCTGTGCCCTCATATTGCTGCTAGCTAGTTAACGAGACTCGCCCAGCGCTCAAAGCAGCCCGGCCCTTCACTCTGCACGTCTGCTCTGCCAGTGCCGTGGGCCAAAGACCCGTCCCTGTTGAGGACCATTAGCACGGGAATGCCGGCGATCTTGAACTTGTGCTTGAGTGCCTGCAAGCGACTGTCTCCAAAGGGGATGCAGATCCAGGGCAGCGCCTCGAAGTGCTCGTTGAAGCTGGCTTCGTCTTTGTCACTGGTGACGTGGATGATTTCCAGCCGCTTGTCTGGGAAGTTGACGTCGTTGTAGAACTCCACGAGGATCGGGGAGAAAATGCGGCAGGGAGGACACCAGTTGGCGGTGAAGAGGAGACAGATAACTTGGCACTGCTCAATGTCTGCGAAAGTGACTTCTCCGTTCTTCCCTCTGAAAGTCTCCCCAATCACAGACTGCATTATTACCAACGACTTCTCTCATACGCACAAATTTCACCATTGAGAGAGCATATAGAGCAGAACTAGTTAGTCTCGGCTGGCTCTCCCGCGAAGCATAGAACTGCCACTCATTATAAAAGTGCGTCGGGACTGAGACACAATAGGCACTGGATGGTTGCTTATTCCGCTTCTCACCTCTTCCCCCATGTCTTCCGAATTCCCTCCCAGTCCCCTCACCATGATTTCCGGCAGACTCACAGGCAGCATAGGCGGCAACAGCGACGCAGCGACCCGCGGCTTCCTGGGAACTGGCCTCACTCTGAGCTTGCCGTCAGGCGAGGCATGCTGAGGGATCAGTCCACGGTTCGAAGTAACACTTAGGAACAGGTCTTGAGTAGGAATGACGGACAGGGGACCGCGACCTGCGGACTGAACGTGTCTGGGCAAAGGCGTAGCCTGGGCTGACTTGGCATTCACCAGTTTCGTCCCACTGACAGCGAATTCCACAGGGGCAGACACAGTTTTGAACCTCAGTAGCGCCTTGGCCTTGGCTGTTTATGCCTTACTGGACTCCAGTCCCAGCCAAATCACACGTCCGTCGACACTGCACTCGTTCTTCTCCTCCTGAAACAAGTCGTGCAGACAGCGTTTGTGTAGTGTGTGTCCGCAGGGCAGTGCTTTCCACGGGATAAGTTGCTCCATATGGCAGTACTCGCAGGTTCCGCCGGCTTCAGCATCAGGCAATAGCTCAGCGAGGAAGTCAAACAAGCTGACTCCACTGTGACTGTCGAGTGCAAGCAGTGCTTCGTAGTCGTTGGGACTGAGTTCCCGTCCTTCCAACTCTGCTCCTGGACGCGCACCTCTGCGGGCCGCTACAGGCCGCCACACATCCGCTGGAGAGGCCCTTTTGATCGTGGGATGGTGGCGGTGGAGCCCGGACTTGTAGCACTTCCGACACAGGTCGAAGCAGTCACACACCAGACAGTGGTACCTCTGTCCCGATATAGGGTGAACTAGGCAGTTCCCGCAGACTGTGTTGTCATGTTTGGAGCCCGCCCTAGCTTTCGCCTGGAACTCCACCAATAGTCGCTTCAACTCGCCCATTGCTGCAGGTCCCCAGTCTCTCCTGCACATCGGACACGTGATTTTCTCCCTTTCCGACAGTTTGTGATTCGCCCAGATATTCATGCAGCGGACGTGCAGATTGTGGCCGCAGCCTCCTTTGCACCAAATGAGGTTCTCAGTGTCTTTCAAGTCTTCTTGGCAAATCGGACAGCAGAACTCCTCAGTGAGAGGGACTCGGTTGGAGCTGGAAGCAGGCTTGGAGGCTGCTTTGGGCTTGGAGTGGGGCATGGGCGCGTATCTGTTCCTACAGAGGAAGGCAATATCAGTGTCGATGTAACTGATTTGCCAGATGAGTGGGTTTTCAGGCTGCAACTTGAATATCTTCAGCAGGGCGTAGAGAGTGTGAATGCAGTGTTCGGTCCCTGCAGCGCCGCAGGAACAACTCAGTGAGTCGCCCAGAGATAACTTGTACTTGCGGTCTGAGTCGTCTTTGAGGACGAAAGAAGTGGGGCCGGGCTCTTGGACGAGGAAAAAGGTGGAGTGCGAGGCGGAAGTGAGGAGGGAGAGGATGTGGGGAGTAGGCTTGTTGCGGTAGGGGTGCAGACGCACTGACATGTAATTAAAGTGGACTGTATAGAGGAGAAGTATTTGAGCTGCAGTGAAAGGACATAGCCAGGCAAGTGAGGCTTTGCCCAGGTGTAGCAGAGGATTAAGTACTGCTAAAGAAGAGGAGAGAGCAGAGAAGTGCAGAGCTGGAAAGGGACTGGAGGGCGATAGTGAGGGAAAGCAGCTGAGTAGACTCCAGAAGGTTACGCGAGCAGCTGACATCAGAGTTGAGGTAGACGTAGTAAGTCATATAGAAACTCCAATACTCGAACTCTTCCCTGCTGTGCACCACTCCGTTTCCTCGTTCGCAAGCAGTCCAATAACCCTCGAAGACTGAACTACTGGGGTGGGGCTGACACAGGCCTAGGCCAGACCCTCTAAACCCACACCGACAGCCTCCAACTATATGAGTTCCGTCCATCATTTCGCAGTCCTGGTCTTCCGCACACTCCACTTCTACTCCCCGCTTTAGCTCCTTCCCTGACTCAAAGCGGAGACAGGACTGAGACACGAACGTGCTGTTCACTGCTTCGGGGACTGAGGCCAGGGACTCGCAGTAGAGAGGAGAGCCTAGTGGGGCGTTTGACCACCAATAGGGATATATGCTAGAGGTCTGGCAGGTAAGGCCTACAGGGCATCTCTGAGTTGAGACGAACAGTGCCCTTGCAGAGTTCTTATACGCACACACTCCGGTCTCCAGCGATAAGCACGAGATCACAGGACAGCTGGCCCACAGCAGCGGCAGCAGTCCCACTAGCAGCACTTTCATCATCTCCTGTTCTTTATGTCTACTGCCTAAATCGCTAATTCGCTGTTTAGCCGGTCTGTGACGAACATATGGCCGGGACTGTGTGTGATGGCTAGAGGCAGCTGTGCATTTCTCAGAGCTACCAGTGGAGTCACTCCGCAGGCCCAAAACACAGGCACTTCCCCTGGCTTCAACTCCACTGAGTCCCCAAAGTCCACAGCTGCCAGGTCCCTAATCCCTATAGCCGCAGGGTCTCCGGAGTGGATAGGCGCTCCGTGCACACTTGGAAAGCGCGCAGTGATGGCAATAGCCTTTGGCACCTCAGCTTCAGGGTAAGGCCGCATACTCACTACGAGATTTCCACTGAATACACCTGCAGGGCGGCAGGGTATGTTGGTGATGTACATAGGCACGTTTTTGCCTTCCTCAATGTGCCTTACACCTAGGCCGGCTTGCAGAAGTGCGCCTTCGAAGGCGAAGGAACAGCCGAGGAGGAAGCAAACCAGGTCGTCCCTCCACATATGGCGGATATCAGTCTGTTCCTCTTCCTCCTTCCCTCGCACAATACGGTACAGAGGCACATCTGACCTGAGGTCTGACCCTGGTGCTAAGATCCTGGCTTCGTAGGACCCAGGGTCTGTCACTTCCAGCAAGGGACAAGGCTTGGGGTTCCTTTGGCAGAAGAGGAGGAAGTCGTAGGCGTGTTGATAGGGCAGAATGACGACATTGGCTTGGACGAAGGACAGGCAGTGGCCTGAGGTGACTCCTGCGAAGCTGCCAAGCCGGCAAGACTGGCGGAATAGGGCCGCGGGGGACCGGTCAATGGGCTGGCCCGATAGAGAAACAGTGGGAAGACTGTCCAGAAAGCCAGCCATATACTAGGAATCGCTACCTTAAAGTTCATACGTCTGCGACCTAGGGAAGAAATCGCTCAGCTTCATAATGGCCTCCCGCCAGACTGCACACAGCGTCTGCGTCTTTTCGTCATACACCCGCGCCATATCCGCGAAGTGCAGACTTTCCAGTTGCGTGGTTTCAGCCAGCAACTTGGCACTGTCTGCATGCGTCTGATAGTGCAGGAAGCCGTACATGTCTTTGAGGTGCTTGACTTGAAGTGTGTCCATTGGGAGCATGTGGGCGAGGGCGAGGGACTTGTTGTCCAGGAGAGAGGGGATTTGGCTGCGGCTGAGGTCGAGTTGCCACTTGTCTAGCTGGTCTTTGTGGGCCCAGAGACGCTCCTTACGAGACAGTAACTTGCCTTCCGCCTTTAAATACACATCTCTGAACTCCTCCCTTTCCTTCAGCAGCTCCCCCAAGGACGTCATCTCCGTATAGCGATACTTGAAGAAGTTGGTCAAATACTCATTGACGACTCCCGCCATAGTGGCCTCATAGTCCGCCCAGCGTTTGAGCACTCCGCTGACCGTCTCGTAGATCTCTCGGTGACACACTGCCTGTGTGGACTGTACCTCAGCTAGGGAGGACTGGAGTTGGGAGAGACGGTGCACTTCGTCAGCGAAGGACTGCAGTTCTTGACTCAGACTGTTAAGACTGCCAATGATGCTTGCGGACTTCCGCTTGAGGTTTCTCTTGATGGACTCACTGCTAGATACGAAGTCTTGCAGCTGATGAATGTAACTCTGTGCGAGGGAGGGGTAGCACGTGACCATGCCTGTTTCGCTCTTCAACTCACTCGGCACCTGAATCGACCGTTTGGACTTAGTGGCTCCGTCCTAGGTAAAGCAGACCTGAAAGGCAGTGAAGATGTCCTGGTTGCCTTGCTTGAGGAACTCCACTAGGAAGGGAGAGCGGGTGAACAGGGGAGAAAGCACGACTGAGTCCATAAAGCGCTTGAGGAAGCGCTGTCGTTTGAGTGCAGTTTCCGGGGAAAGCGAGTTGAGGTACTGTTTCGAGGGCACTGGCGGGATGAAGTAGCCGGGGAAGCACCCCACCAGCGAGTTCCTCAGCCACACAAAGTCCTTATAGCTCCTTTTCACGTCCCAACCCAGCGGCTTGGTCTGCACTCGGTAGAGGATGTAGGCGCGGGAGAAGAAGCCGCCGTCCACCAGTTCCGGACTAAGTGAAACTTACTCGGAAATTTGGACTTTCGGCTGCACAGCCTGCGAAAGCTCAGTGTCAGGCAGGCGCTGCACAGGGATACAGTAGGAAACGTCCTGGAACTCAGAGTCTGGGTTGAAGCGGCCTTTACTGATAGTGGAAGTCGCGCTTAGACTGTAATTCCCCACATTTTGGCTTTGGCGGATACTGCTGGGCTTTTCCCGCGGCCCTTCCACAGCTTCCACGTCCGCACAGGGACTTTCCGGCTCCTCCCCGCCTGCCTGCTCAGCCACAGGCTCCAGCACTGACTTGGACTTCAACTCCTGCGCACTCTCCTTGGAGTGGCGGGCTTCCTCTAGGGCGGAGTCGTCGAATAGCAGAGAGTGCCGCTCTCTGCGCTGAGTGTGGATTTGAGGTTCTTCCTCGACCCCGGCTGCAGGGTCGAAAGGACAGTCCAACCTTACCGGGACTGTCTCCTGCTCGTGCACTTTGGCCTTCGAAGCCATGGACTCTTTGAAAGCTGCTACAATTGCTTGGAGTTGTTCTAAGGTGTAGAGGTCAATGTCTGCACCTTGGCCGGACTCGCAGAAGTCAACGAAGTCTTGGGGGGAGAAACCTGCATTGATGATGGACTCCTTGAGAAAGGCGCGCTTGAGCATGCGGTCTTCCTCCAAAGCTTCGTCAGAGTAACTCATTTTCCAATTAATTAGGTGACTTCTCTCACACTAATAGTCGCTTTTCTACTAGTGATATCTTCACTTCAATACAAATCTACTGGTTCGCAAAGACATGCATCGACCCTAAGGGAAGGCAGCATAACTGAGAGTAGGTCTGTTCGGGGTATAAATGGATACACTGCAAGTAGAAGTCAAGCTGAGAGAAATACTCGCAGGACTTTGCGACTCCAAGGCCATCGAAGCCTTGGAACAGCTCCTCAAGTCCTCCTCCGCTGCCCTGGTTCTATTCCGCGACCGCCAGTGTCGTTCCTTGTTGACTCAAATCGAAGCTCGACTGCGGCCGGAAAGCTTGAAATACGAGTTGAGTAGAGATATCCGAGCAGGCCTGCACCGCATTATGACCAGGGAGGAGTTCAACCGGCCTGGGAAGTCGCTGCACACGCTGGAAGGCACTTTCCTCTGGACCAAGGGGAAGTGCTCCAGTCTGTTCCAGACTTCTAAAGAAGCGCTGCTGCAGGCCAATATCTTCGCTTTGATGGACGCCTCGAGTCTATCCAGACTGTACTGTCGGTATGGGAGGCATATCTTGGACTTGACGAGCATGAAGAGCAGGACTATATCATATGAAGTCAAAGGAGTGCTGCTGGTCAGTAAGTGCACTCCGGTCTTCTATACAGATGGCCAGCTCCCGCCTCGTCTTGGCATTTTCCTGCAGACTCGCCGTTCCAAACGCTTGCAGTACTCCTCCTTTTCGCCTTCCCGCCTTCAGTCGCTGTATCCTTTTCTCAGTCCCTCCTTCTTCACCCAAAGCCCCGCTACTCCCCTCTTCCGAGACGTTCCCAAGTCTCCTTTCAGCACTCCTCTGGACGCATTCGCAAGTCCTTTAGTCAAGCAGTCTCCGCTCGAAGCCGAGGACTACGTAGCAAGTCTGTCCCCCTCTCTCCTGTACGTCTCTGAACCCCAAGTGCGCGACTTCGTCCCTCAGTAAGTTCGCTTTGACTGCAGAGAGGTGTTAGCTAGACTAGAAGGGACTGTATTTCTTCAGAATGTGGTAAGGGGCGCTGGTCATGTCTACGGCCAGGTCGAAGTTGCGCTTGCGCAGTTCGCACTGAGCGCGCTAAGTAGGCCATACTCGGTGCTTCCAGTAGGGCAGCTGATTCACAAATTGACTGATGCCAATAGCGACAGACTTGCCGAAGACGACAAAAAGCGTGACGAAGGGGTATTGGTGTCTTGTCATCAGGGAGTACTTGTTGTTGCGGTAGATCCAGGGCCTGCCGTGGCCCCAGGTGTACCCCCCAGGCCGATCGTTGAAAGTCACCATAGCACTAATAGAGGCCTGCTACGGCAAGTGCCTGAGCCGCAATCATGTCAGGCTTAAATGGTATGAGGAGGGTTTCCCGGGCCCTAGAATGGATAGCTACGAGTCATAGCTCACTAGGGAACTCGAAGTTCTTATCGCTTTCATGTATGAAAGGAAAAGTGGTAGCATCTTCAGGTGAGTCGCAAGACGACTTGCCTGGGTTCTGGAAATCTGACTGTACTGCAGTGTGCTGGGCCTCGGAACTGCTGGTAAAACGAAAATCTGAGCAAGGGAAAAGGCTGGGATCCGAAGGCTCACAGGAAGTGCTGGGAGTCGTAGGAGTTAAGTATCTCTGCGACGTCATTTTGTTGTTTTTAAGCAAACAAGTGGCGCCTGACATAGTAATATGAGCATTGCGAATGAAACGTGTGACTTCTGTCACAGCCAAAGCCCTACAGCTGTGTGTCTCTGTCAGTTCCCGCTGCTGAAGACCTGCGAGACCTGTCAAGCCAAGCACTCCGAGACAGCAGCGGAGCTAGGCTTCCACTACAGAGTGCCACTCACAGCTCTCACAGTCATCACTACCAAAGCAGAGTGGTTCAGACGCTCCAAAGACATCCCGCAGACACGCTTTGCCCAGAGCGTGCTGAATTCCTCACTGCAGGAACTAGACGCCTTGGAAGCGAAGGTGCAAACTGCCTATGCAACCCAAGCATCCTGCCTGCAGCAGCTAAGAGACGAGTACTTGCATGTAATACAAAGCATGAAAGTCAGGGCAAAAGAAGACTTTGCCGAGGTAGCCAGAGAGTCCCAGGCGCATTTGCTCGACTTCAACTTCACCTCATTGCACCCGACCGCTCAGTGGCTAAACTACTTCAAGCGCCCGACATCCGAGGTCAAGGAGTTGTTCGGAGGAGAGGTGCAAGCAGGCAGTGAAGAGGCACTGCGCTGTGTGTTCCAGTTCAAGCCCTGGACACTGTTGGAAAGTCTGTCAGATGGGCAGTATTGGTGTGTGAAGGGGGTGCGAGAGGATATGGACAGTCAAGCTGAGCCAGCGGTAACGGGTTCCCAGTCTCAATTGGAAACGGAACTTGCGATCGAAAGCAATGCCCATGCTTTGGAGTCTTTAAAGCGGGAAAAGGAAGCACTCCAGGAAGAACTGCAGAGGAAGACCCAGGAATTCCAGCAGCAATTCCTAAAGGCAGTGAGTAAAATCAACGAACTCACGAAACAACTGGAATCGACACAAACAGAACTGAGCAGACTTCGATCTGAGCCAAGGAACTTAGAGCTGCAGGAGCACTACCAGACCAACCCTATATTTGCCCAGACAACTCGAGCCGTCTATGTGAGGAATGAGCAGCCTGCAAGGCTAGTCCTTCGTAGAATTCTCAGCAAGAAGTAGTCAGGGTAATATGCCTCCTAGTTTTATTGCTAAACACAGCTGCAACCGATCTGTGCTTTGGACTTCGGTGGGTTTCATAAAGACTAGAAAGCAATGAAGCTGCTAGTGCTTCTCTTCGACTGCTGCCTGGACTGTGAGCACGACTCCGACTGTTCCCGGCTTCACACATGTCAGCGCGGCTCTTGTGAGCACAAAATGTTTTCCCGCTGGACGCGTGGGAAATCGTTGGTACAGGGGTGATTCTCCTGTGTCTGACTTGTGGAATAGCTGCGGGTGTGGGCGGAGGCATGCTGCTTTTCCCTATCGTTCTCGTTATCTTTGACTTCGGTCCGCCGAGGGCATTCCGATCATCACTACAACCACTGTAGTGGCGACCTTCGTGTCGTACCTAGGTCCCTATGTCAGGTGCAGACAGAAAAACTTGAGTCCCTCTACACCCCAACACTCAAATCTATTGCTATCCTACAGTCGCAAGGTCTTCCACATCACGCACGCTAGCAATAGCACGATCAACACGATAAGTAGCCACTGTGGAAAGGATTGGTTGAGCCTTACTCCATACACTCCTCCGAGGTAGTTGCAGGGCAAGCACAGCGCTGCCACTCGGTAGTTTATGACAGACTCCCTGCCTCCCAAGTTCCAACTCCCCTCTTAAGCCCTTAGAAAAGGACTGTGAAGATTAGGAACTAGACAGGGGCATTGAGCAATATAGGCGAGAGAACTCGGGACGTGTGGAGTTGCAGATGCCACTGATCCCTACAGAGTCGGCCAGTCTGTTCCCACTCGCATTGGTGCTGTTTACCTAAGTGGCCATCATACTGATGTAATTCGCAGCGTTTCTGGCCTTTGTGCTGATTTCAGGCAGCAAAACCTCTGCGTCAATAGTGGGAATTGAAATGTGTTCGTGGACGTACTGGCTGGCCTTCGCACTGTTCCATCCTGTGACTCTACTGTGATCGTACCTCGTGTACCTCTACCTTCTTGCAGGCAGTGAGGCTTCCGCCTACCGAACTCACTGGGTGCCTAAGGAAGTGGTGCTGCTGCTGGGCGCAGCCTTCGTCTCAGGACTGTGCGGCAGCATGCTGGTGGTGGGCTCTGGCCTGATCTTCGGCCCAGTGCTGCTGGAACTCAAAGTGCACCCTCAAGTCAGTTCCGCCACAGCGCTCTTCCTGGTCCTCTTCGGCACTCTCGCTGGTGCTATCCAGTACTGGCTCGCTGGAGTTCTCAACGTCGCTTACTCCGCCTTTCTGGATGTCGTGGCTGTCTTGGCTGCAGTGTTGGGCACCACGGTAGTTACCTGGGCAGTACAGCGATACCAGAGGACGTCTATCATTATCCTGATTCTAGCTGGAGAAGTGTGTGTGTCGCTGGTAGTGGCGCCAGTGTACAACGGGCTGGAAATGTGGGCGAGTGTCAAGAACGGGACGTTCCAGGGAAGTTTTCGACCCTTTTGCAGTCAGTGATAAGTCTCCATATCTACAGTAGTGTATAGCCTGAGACCGCTTTATGAGCAAATTGACCTAAAGGAAGCCTGAAAGTGCCATCTTCCACACTTTGCCAAATGACCCAGGCGTCTAAAACAGGCAGCACGACCAAAAACACAGCCGCCACTCCCGCCAACAGCATTACTACTAGTGAATGGCGCTGAAACCGCCGCACCGCCCAACTCACAGCCCGGACTTCCACCACTGAGGCCAAGGCTGCAAGCACGTTTATGTACATTGCGTACTGCACATTGGTACCGCCGGCTAGCCAGTACTGGAGCGCTCCAGATAGGGCTTCAAAGGTCACGAGGAAAAGGGCAGTGGCGGAGGTGGCCTGAGGAGGCACTTGCAGGGAAAGAAGCACAGGTCCTTGGATCATGCCTGACCCCACAAGGAGCATGTTTCCGCATAGACCTGAGCAAACCCCGCCTGAAGCCAAGCGAAACACTGCACTGCGAGTCCAGAGTAGCCAAGAGGCCGAGTTTTGGACATGGTTCCCGACAAGTGCGACCTAAAGGAAGGTGACCAAGAGAAATGCACCCACCACAGTCCAGTACTCCCACGAACAGTCCACAAAGCCCAAGACAGAGGGGCGACCTTCCTACTGCCACAAACGCTAAGAAGGTAGCGAACTCTCCGAGCAGGATTGCCATCTGCTTTACATTCACCAGAGTGCAGGGAAACAGCGGAGTGTTGAGCAAGCGTCTGCTCCAAAGCCTCGTTTTCCTTCCGATACTGGGCCATACTGCTGCATAGGCCCTAAAGTAGGATGGTCTGCCACAAAATGCACCCCAGCAAAGCCACAATCAAAGCTCCTACCAGCCATTGAGGGCAGGCCTGATTCAAGTTCACTGCTCCGAGGTAGTTGAGGGGTAAACACAAAGCTGCAATTTCCTAGTCGATCACAGGCTCACTGCCTCCCAGCCTTCGTGAGGACCAAAGTGGAAACACGATAAGACTGCCTCCGACTCCGGCAGCCACTCCACAGGACAAGCAGAGGAACTCCCAGGGAGACAATGGGAACAGGGACTTGTGTTGGCAAGACGGATAGTCAGAATTGGTCTGACAGGCGATAGCGAGGGACAGGAGAGCCAGCAGCAATTTCATGATGGAGTTGACTATATTGCCTAGTGAATGGGGCACTCAATCGATTATTTATTAGTTTTTAGCCATCAGTGTCCTTCAGCGGCTCACTCGCAGGGTCAGAGGACAGGTCCACCTGATACAGCGCAAGGAAAAGTCCAAACGTAAGCGTAGTGAATAGCGCCAAACTGTATAGCGCTGAAATGTGCGTGGAGTGCTGGAGTGTCACCGCCACTGCACTCTGACCCAGTCCTACTCCCTGGGACACAAGGAAAATCACATTGGCTGGTACCGAAGGGTCAATGATAGAAGCGTCTTCCACTGCCGCTCTAATAGCCAGAGGCAAGAAACCGATCACTCCGAAGCCGTAAATGCCACTTACCACTACCATTGCAGGGAAGGAAAGCACTGCAAAGCACAGGCCTATGCTGCTGATGATTCCAATGAGGAGGTAGAACTGCAGTGCTCGGGTGTAAAAGCGGCACTTGGCCAGGATCAAGGTGGAGCCCACACCTCCCACTACTCCGCTGAGACTCAGAGCAAAGCCCACAAAGCCAGTTTCCAGTGAAGAGTACCCAGAGGGCTCCAGCACTCGGTACAGCAGGCCGAGGAAGGCGTTCACGGCCCCGAAGGCCGCTCCTGACAGCAGCAGGAACCCCATTGACCTCCATTTCATAGCGTACGTCTTCAAGTCTCCTCGAGCCACTGAAGCTTCTGGGTGAACTGGGTCTGGCTTAAAGAACAAGCAAAGGAGAAGCGCTTCGGCCAGACAGAGAGCCGTCTGTATTTCCAGCAGCACAGAAACGTCTCTCACAGCCGCCGAAACGAGTAGTTGCAGGCCGAACCCCACGCAGTTGGCCATACTTGCCACGGCTGTAGCCAGCAGTGCTTCGTGAGGGGGAAACCACAGTTCTGCTACAGTTGAGCACGAAGCCATCGACACACAGTTCCCAAGCGATATGATAATTTGCCCGAGTAAAGCCACTGCGTAGTGATGTTGCGCCGCTAGACGCACTGTGACACCTACAGCCATGAGTAGTGCAGCGCCCTGCAGTGTGCGGCGTAAAGAGCGGTTGAGCAGCCAGGAAGAAGGCACGCATGTGAGGACGTAAGCAGCCATGAAGCACAGTTCGAACAGGGACACTGCCACGCTGCCTACACCGTAGAAGTCTTCAGCTTCGATAGGAATGGTCGAGAACACGCACCAGCAAGCGCCCATCAGCATGCTGTAGCCGCTGTAGAGTCCCAGTACCAGCCACCGCTCCATCTCTTTGCATTCGCCCATGACCCAATGTTTCAGGACCAGTCCTTCTTGACGTTTTCCTGGCAAGGACACTATAGTCCGTGGTAGTGCCGAGACCTATTCCTGCTTGGCAAAGGGAGCGGATGCCGTCCAGGACAGCTGAGACGGGAAGATCAAGTGCACATAGTCAGAGGACTGCAAGACTCACAGCTTCGCTTTCCCAGGAATCACCGTTCAAGAGAAAGCGTACGCACTGTCACACTCCGCTGGGCTCCGATAGTAGCGGTCGCTAAAGTCAGAGCCGTGAATCGAAGCACAGTGAGTTGACAGGAACTAAGGGCGGCAGCAGATGATGAGAAGAAACAAAGCAGATAGCCGCCCCTGCATTACCAGTCAAGCCGAAGGATGTATACTTCTGAGGAGCGGGGGACTCGATGGTCATTGATGATATTGAGAGACTGCCTCTGTGAAACCAGTAGCAGCTATAGCGAAGGCAGGAGTACCATGCTGTGAGACTTCCCACAGTGATTGGCAGTGGACAGATGTCCACCGACATGTCGAGGAGTGTAAATGGTAATTAAGGGTGGTAAGTGGTCCAGGCCAAACAAGCAAATCATACAGCTTGATTGCTTAGATTCACCTGGGAAGGGACATCAGTGGTAGTAACTAGTGGATCCAGTGGGCAAACCACTAGCCGTATTGTTGCTCAACTTCAGTGCCGCTGGGATTGTAATATCTATTTTCTCTGCCCTTATAATTTGTTGTAGAAGACGTGGGAGGTAGTAGAGCTCCAGGGGCCTGTTTCTCTCATAGCAAGAGTGGTCAATAAGTCCATATATGCAGTGCTCGTGGCATCTGTGTGATGTTTCTAATACATATCAAGGCTTGACATAAGGTTCATACAGTGTTTACAAGTCCTTATGAACAGATTGCTACAAGTGGATAATCTATGAGATAAGCAAGAGTCTTACCAGTATTTTTTCACAAAACCGACTAAAGTGTCAATGGCTCCAAGGAAAGTGATAGACATCATTAGCCAACCCTAGCAACACACTCACTCAGCCACAGCTGCTAGTAAGGGAGACTGCTCCTGGGCCAGTGCAGGCCTGCTAGAACTCAACTCTGAAGGCTGGGAGAAAGGAATGCCAGCAATTGATAAGACGTCTCTACTAGTTGAGAGGTCACACACTTGTCCCAATGAAGTCTTCTTTACAGCTACTTCCTCCTAACCTTCGCTAGTTTCATCAGGTCTGCATTGGTGGACGGGGACCTGTACTTGGGCAGGACTTCTTGACTCTCCAGCCGCTTCATTTGCCTGTTTATTTTGAAAGAAGAACGGCGAGGTCGAGGAGCAGGAGGGTCCCTGGTCATGGAGGAGTCGGACTTCTTGGAACTTGGACTGCGCTTTCCTGAATCCAGGACACTCAGCAGCGGCTTCGACTTGAGAAGTGTGGACTTGGACGCTGGAATAATGGGCGGCAGTACCAAAGGTGTAGGTTCGTACCAGTCGGGGAACACCCGCTTCGACACTTCCTCCATTTCCGCCACAGTCTGCAACTCTGCGAAGGCCTTATTTGCCTTCGAGGACGTCTTCACACTCTGCACTTTCTCCATGTCGTCGATCACCAAGTCCCTGAGACTGAGTTGCTCCTGCAGACACTGGATGTAGAAGTTCTTGTGCTTGAGTTGGAAGGCGGAGACTTGCTCCTTCTCTTCCAACTCGATGTTCTGCATGGCCAGGACGTGGTAGCGAAGCAGGTTTTGCAGGTAGTTCAGATAGCTGTCTCGAATACCAGCCTTGGCCCAGGACTTGGCCAGTGCAGCTCTCATGCCTTCCAACATTTCCGCCTTTTTGGCCAGCATTTCCCTTTCCTCTTCAAACCTCTCCACACTTTCTACAGTCCTGCTCAGTTCGCCCTCCAACTCCTCTATGGCGGCAGAGTTTCTGTCCTCCGCCTGCTGCGCCGCCCTCAGTTTGGACCGCACAGCGAACTCTATGAAGCCCAAATGCTCAATATTGAGTGCAGCCTCTGAGGTCTTTTTGCGAGTTTCCGCCTCTTCCTGGAAGTGCTTGTCTATTTCCAGGACGAAGCTGTCCACGTTTTCAGAGCGGGTGGTGTGGTGGCCTGGCACACTGATCTTGGCGCGCAGTTCCACGATTTCCTCCTGCAGTTGGGAGATTATTTCGTTGTACTTGTTTATATGAAAGGAGACGTTGTGGACATTGCGCTCAATGCGAGTTTTGATGTTTTTGGCGCGGTTCGCGTATTTGAGCGTGTTGCTTGTGTCGTCAAATGAGCCGGAGAAGGGAGAAATGCAGGCAATCATCACAGTCCTCGAGTTTCCTCCCAGCGAGTCCTTCAATAGGCGCGTCAACTTCGAATCTCTATACGGAATGTGCATTTTCCCGCCTTTCTCACTGCCTTCACTCAGCGCATTGATGCAGTTGGCTAGCGCCAGTAGAGACCTGTTGATATTGGCGCCTTCAATAAGTCTCAAGCCGCGGTTGTGAGTGTGCGAAGCTCGTTCCGAGCCAGCGAGATCAATGAGGGACAACTTGGCACTGGTGATTTCCGCGGAGACTCCGGCTGTGCGGTCCTTGTGCTCCACATATATCTGTAGTACTGCGTGTGAGCGGGAACTGGTTTGGTTGGCTTCTGTGGGCTCGCAGGTGCGGCGCTTGTTGCCCAGACGGATTGCAGACACCACTTCTTCGGGAGAGGTGGGCATTATCTCAGACAGACCCGCTACGACCATGCCTCTGTGCGGGTCTTCCCTCAAGTCCATCACTTCCTTGCTCGGGTGTATCAAGTCTCTGAGCACTTCGTTGTATATTTCCATATACGACAGCTTGATTTTGTACACTCGGGAATCTTCCAGCTCCTCCGCCTTGCAAAACAGGTCTACAATTGTCATGAGCATCAAGCCTGGCTTCTCAGCGGTGCCCAGCATAGTGTAGGTCTTGCCTGCGCCTGTGGGTCCATAAGCAAACACTGTGGCGTTATACCCTTTGAGGACGCCATCCAATAGGAAGTTTGTGGTGTTTTGGTAGACTTCCAGTTGGGGAGTGTCTTCGGAGAAGGCGAAATCGAAGGCATATTGGCGCTCCTTCGTCCGATTGATGCGGAAGGCTTCCTCGGGGACAGCTTGATCCGACATCGGGTCAATGAGGACTACCACTTTGCCTTCCAAGATTTCCAGGATGGGCTTGGAGTCGATTTCTTTTTCCTTTTTGGACAGAGGACGGGTTCGAATGGCGACCAAGACATTGCTAGCGCCCTGCTCCAATTGAGCTACGTACTCCTGAGTGTCAGTCGAGGCAGCGGGTTGAGCGGGCTGCTTCAGCTTCCGAGACTGAGGGGATCCGAAGCTGGGCTCTGAGTGCTTCTTGAGTAGACTATTGGCTACGCCACTTCCCCTCTTCATATATTTATGACTGACCAGGTCTTAATCCCCAAACCCCGAGAAGTGCTCAGCCGCTAGTTACTCCCCTCTACCTGTAGGTCTGTTGTTTCTCCTGCACAAATATGAACTATGAGCGACTTCTATCCTGACAGAACCTTGTGACTACAGGAGTGCTCAGTCTGGAGTTTGGCTGCGGTGTGGACAGATTTACACTCACTGGATTGGGACTGAATGCGGGAGTTTTGGTTGTGATAGGGGTAGTGACTTGGACTGATAAAAAGTGGGTTGATGAGATGGACTAGCAGGAAAGCTGGGAAACGGCACTGGAAATGGGCGACAACGGAGTGTAGCACTAATATCCATAATGGACCGTGAACGCAGTGCCCCGAGGCTGTGATAATTCCACCTTCTCTGAACGAAGTTTCAAGCGGGACAACATCTGTGTAGGCTGCGGGTTGACCTTCGGCAAAGTCCTCAACATCGTGCACGCTAAGAGATACGGCTGCAAGTTCAGCAACCGCGGAGTATGCGCGAAGTGTTCCCCTATCGCTTGATGCACCCAGTACTCTAAAGCAGGAGCGGTGCTGCAACGCCTGCTACAGTCACCTGACCACTTAGGACATATGCTCTGAGACACATAGAGTCCGAAGTGTGAGGGATGAATGTAGAAGTATACAAGGAAATCCAGGCCATGGAAGAGTGCGAAACTCAGCTCCGTAGCTTGCTTGCGCTCACTATCCGACTGCAGTCTCGCTTGGAGGCGCACATTAGCTCAGCGCAATGCTCAAGTCGCAGCTCTGCACTCAGCTGTTAGCACGCTGACAAGTGCGATACAGGCGAAGCAGGATCGGCAGAAAGAAGTGCTACAAACTTTAGCCACTCACGAGGAAAGAAGGGCACGTCTGAGGAAGCAGCAGAACTCCAAGCGCTGAAGGCAGAGACCGATCGAGACATCGAGGCACTGCGAGTGCAGTTGCGGGATTCGGTAGTCACTGAAGAGGCGAGTGAAAAGAATAAGCGGTTGCTGAGCTGCAGCAAGCAGTGGCGCTAAAGCGGGAAATTCTGGTCAAGCTGCAGCACCGCAACCTCGAACTATTTTAGAAACGGTCTCGTTTGCTTGGGTAACCCCATCTCAAGTCGCGAGAAGTGGAGATGCTGAGGGTGCGCTGTCTAACTTACATGAGCCGAAACTGCTGAAAAGTAAAGGGCCCAACTCACTGCTCAGAACCAGCAACTGCGCAATCACTTGACAGCGCATAGAACTCCGGGTGGAGACGGAGAGATGGAAGAGCTACGGGAGCAAGTGCAGCGGGCGAATGAACAGAACACTCGCCTAATGCTGCAGTGCCAGAGGAAGCAACGTGACATCTGTACATTGACCAATCCCTAATAACTACAGTATAATCTCAAAAAGCCTATGTATAGCGGCTCCCTACATTAAACCAGTCCTCATTAAGTCTGTATCTAACTGCTGAACTATGTGAGATCCACACAACTGCTGCATTACATGCCGAAGTAAGTGTCCGCAGACACTGTCTAGAGCTAATCACATAGTTCCAATTTGTCTGTACTTCCACAAGGGCCTATTTCCAACACCTCTCCATTTCCTCCAATTAGCATATAGCAGCAAGGGTAAGCGAGTGGAGATTTCTTCTAAGGAACTGCAGTCTGTGTGTTTGAGCTAATATGTGGGATTGGAGGTTCCTTTCCAGCATTCTAATCGGGAAAGTGGCCTGAAAAGCTACCTATTAGAAGCTATCTTCAGCTTATTGAGTAAAAATCCGTCATAATTTGGCTTTTCGTAGAGAATTTAGAGGCCCTCAGTATGTTATATATGCATAGCGATTCACACTGAGTTTAGTTTAAATCATGCGGAAGTATGATATTTTGTTCGAATTTGAGATGAGGGAATATGAGAAAAAGTAAAATTCGCCTAAATTTAGTCTTTTCATCTGGAACTATGATAGCTGCTAATCCCTGGGCAGAATACATCTCTTTACTATGCCTGAATGTATAGTAATGCTATGCTTCCTGGAGAAGTATAGTTGGAGAGTGAGTTCAGAGGCTTGTGAATGCGTATCATCCTTGACTTCGGCCCAGAGTGCAATGCTGTCTGCTGTGGGAGCCGAGTGTTGCTGCTCCACCTCTAGGAGGGTTAGGGGAAGTCTCAATTTCAACGTACTTGCTCCTACTTCCAAGGCTGCTCTTTACTGCTGTCAGTTACAATTGTCTGCAGTTACATGCCTCAACACTCACAATACCGCCCAGGCAATTTAAGTAAGTAGTACTAAAGTAGGGAGCGTGCTACCTTCCATAAGTGTAGTATAGTGCTTCGGAAATAACGGGGTTAGCGATTTATAACTGTGTAGCTTCGTCAACGCTTTTTCTTTTACCAGTTATAATCAGCCA
>Ga0247837_1002814_pt1 | contig 31858 bp, 25 predicted proteins | sample LaCtaG_2_FD_187115 | JGI IMG/M metagenome (GOLD analysis project Ga0247837, IMG submission 187115) | Freshwater microbial communities from meromictic Lake La Cruz, Castile-La Mancha, Spain - LaCruzMarch2015_14.5m | ecosystem: Environmental > Aquatic > Freshwater > Lake | place: Spain: Castile-La...
CATGAACTCGAGTGTGCGCTGGGCGGTTTTGAATTTCCTCAAAGAGCATGAGGGCGTTGTCATGGAGAAGAATTCCAGGGCCTATGAGTTCAATCGTCAGCTCCGCAGGAGCGCGGGAAAACGCGCCGCCCCCCCTGAGCCAACCATACGCCTCCCGTCCGTCAGCTCCGCAGGAGCGCGGGAAAACGCGTTCTCAAGAATGCGGAGGAGGCGCGAGGGGTCTCTCTCCGCGAGGTTGAGGTGTATGCTCTCGCTCGCTTCGGGTTTCACCAAGAAGTCGTCGTCCGTAGATTCGAAGTTGAACTCCGCTTGAGCCGTTGGGCGGTTCTGCGAGGGCTTTTGAAAGTGAACAAAGTTTAGTGCTGCGCGAAGGAGATATTTTGCTTGGGTGATCATCTTGCCGCACAGCCTAACAAGGCTGATCAGACATCCGCTGGGGGAGTAAAAAAAATTTCACAATCGCTTTTTCATTCACTTGGCTCGTATTCAGTGAGCTTGGCCACATGGAGTCCGATATCCAAAATGAGCCCCGTCTGGTTGAACCTGAATGTGAGGATGCCATTCTTCTTCGTGGTCGTGGTGAGCGAGTTTGCGAAGATGCTGTCGGCAACAACAAGGCTTGGCGAACTCCCTATTTCCAGCCCCCGCGAGTCATAGAGGTATTCCAGCGCGCCCTCATCCATGAAAAAAATGGCGTATCCGAACTTCTCAATACCAAACTCCAATCCACACGAAAAGGCGGTGCGATTGTAAAAGCTTCGCGCTTTCATTCGCTCGAATAAAGTGCTGTTCGCTGTCTCACACCCCACGCCCAAAGTTCGGTCTCGGCGAGAATACCGGGAGAAGACCCCATGCGCCGAGAAGAGTGGTTCGGGGCGCTCAAAATATTCGCACCCTCAGCTCCGCTGTGGGCGTATCGGTGGCATGGCCAATATTCTAATCACTGGTGCAACGAGCGGCGTCGGCGCTGAGCTTGCAAAACGCCTTTCGGCTCGTGGGGACACGCTTTTTCTAACCGGTCGGTCCGAGGAAAAACTTCAAAATCTGGATCTCGATGCCGGCTCAGTCGCTCTGGATCTCACTGCACCCAGTGCCGCCGAGCAACTCGTCGCCTCTGCCATTGCGGCCATGGGTTCGATTGATGTTGTGGTTCACTGTGCTGGAGTCGGCCTCATTAAGTCAGCCGCGGACACATCGGATGCGGAATTTACGCATGTGATGAATGTGAACACCCGTGCGGCGTTTTTGTTGGCCCGCGAGGTTTGCAAACCAATGGCTGCAGCAAAAAAAGGGCTCTTCATTACAATACCCGGCATTCTCGGCAAGGCGCCCATGAGAAATGCCTCAGCCTATGTGGCGAGCAAATACGCGCTCACCGGCATGATCAAATGTTTTGCTCAAGAGTATCAGCGCTCGGGTTTGCGCTTTTGCCTCTTTCATTTAGGGGGTATCGACTCGCCGTTTTGGGACAATATCCAGATGGCCGTTCAGCGTGATAAAATGATTCCCGTTTCGACGGCTGCTGACCTCATTCTTCAGGCGATCGATGCACCGGCTCATCTTGTGCTGAGCGAGGTCATCATGCAGCCCGAGAGCCACCAGCTCATTTAGCGGGTAGGTCTCCGATGGCTTACCGCCCTCGCTCGTTGAAGGCGGCAACCGTTCTTGCCGCTTCGCGGTCTTCCACTCGCTTCTTGAGGTCATGGCGCTTGTCCACGTCGAGCTTCCCTTTACCAAGACCTATTTCCACCTTCACGCGTCCCTTTTTCCAATACATCCGCAAAGCAGGGATCGTGAGACCTTCCCGTTCTACTGCCGCCGCAAGCTTGTTGATCTCGGGGCGGTGAAGGAGCAACCTTCTTGGGCGCTTCGACTCGTGTTGCTCGTGGCTGGCCCGTTCATAGGGTTGTATGGCACAATCGCAGAGGTAGAGATCGCCATTTTGAATGCGGGCAAAGGCGCCCTGCATCGAGACAAAACCTGCACGCAGGGACTTGACCTCCGTGCCTTTTAACTCAACTCCTGCTTCGAACTTTTCGAGAATACTATAGTCTCTAAAAGCCTTTCTGTTTGTAGTGATTTCGGAGGACATGGACGCGGTTTGAGGACCGCTGGAAGACTATTAGATCGCCACAGCGAGATTCTGAGCAATGATGATTTTTCCCTGGGCGATTTCCTGAAGTGCGATGTCCGCGAGGCCTGTGCCGGGCTCAACTTCGATAAGCGGGCGGCTCCCGGCGTTGAGCTGGCGCACGCGGCGCGAAACCATGTTGATGAGGAGCTGTTGCTCGGGAATCATTTTGGAGGCTTCGTCGATGTATTGGGCTTTCATAGGTAATTTTTTAGCCATTTGTTGTAACGGCGAGCCGCGAAAAATACGGGCGATCTCGCCTCAGTCAATTTTTTAATTTTTAAATTTGACAAAGATTCCGGCTCCTCTACTTTCTGTCATTCCACAGTAGTGGAGAAACTCAACAGCAGGAGACCTCACGGTCGTTCGCACTGCACAAATTCTATGCAAAAAAAACGAAGTAAGCGCTACCGCGCTGCGGCAGCCAAAGTCGAGGGAAATAAAAAGTATTCACTCGCTGACGCCATCAGCACACTGAAAACATTTCCTGCGGTAAAGTTCGACCAAACAGTCACACTCTCTTTTAGACTTGGCGTTGATCCCAAGCAGAGCGATCAAATGGTGCGTGGCACCTGCCCACTGCCAAACGGTAGCGGCAAAAATGTGCGTGTTCTGGTTTTCGCAACTGGCCAAGCAGCTGAAGCGGCCAAAGAAGCGGGGGCCGAAATCGTCGGCTTTGAGGAGATCATCAAAAGAGTCACTGGCGGTTTTTCAGATTTCGATGTCGCCATAGCCACTCCTGCCGCGATGGTCGAGGTTCGCAAACTCGGCCGCGTCCTGGGGCCTCGTGGTCTCATGCCGAATCCCAAGACGGGAACTGTTACAGACGATACCGCCAAGGCCGTCAAAGAAGTTAAGGCTGGCCGCGTGGAATTCAAGCTCGACAAAAACGGCAACATTGCAGTGCCTGTTGGGAAATTTTCTTTTGAAACACAAGCGCTCGCAGAGAATGGCGCGGCAGTGATTGACGCCGTCATCAAGGCCCGCCCAGCGACCGCCAAAGGTGCTTTTGTCAATGCCATCACCCTCAGCGCAACAATGTCTCCCGGTCTCACCGTGGACCCCGCACCTTACCTTAAAAATTAAGTATTCTAATCCATGAGACCCGAGAAAACACTCATCGTTTCCGATATCCGCGAAAAGCTCCAAGCCTCTCCCTATTTGCTCATCGTTGACTTCACAGGCATGAAAGTGCCGCATTTTGAAAGCCTCCGAACACGCCTTGCCGATGCCGGATCCCGCATCAGCGTTGTGAGAAATACATTTCTTCGCATCGCGGCGACTGAGCTCAAAATGCCTGAGCTTTCAGACTTGCTTGCAGGTCAGACTGCGATGGTTACTGGCGACACCGATATCTGCGCCGCTGCAAAGGTGCTTAAGACATTTGCCGCCGAGTTCAAAAAGCCAACCGTGCGTGCTGGCGTTCTCGACAACGCCGCACTCAGCGCTGATCAAGTGGCTGTGCTCGCGGACCTGCCGAGCAAGGATGTTCTTCGTGCCAAGCTTCTTGGCCTGCTTCAGACTCCAGCCAGCCAATTTGTTCGCATCCTCAACGAACCCGCTGCCAGCCTGGCTCGCGTGCTCAAAGCCAAAGGCGATGCACTCGCCGAGGCCGAGTAATTCCAAAAAGAAAAATTTCATCCCTGCGTCGAAGGACACGGGGATGGACAACAAGAAAACACAACCGGTTCCTTGTCGGTCAGTTTGCTTCCTGACTCAATCTTCCCGAAGCTTCGGGATACGACGATACCAAAACTCAAATACATCATATGGCAGATACCACCGCACTCGTCGATCAACTCAGCGGACTCACCGTCCTTGAAATCGCCGACCTCGTAAAACAACTCGAAGAAAAATGGGGCGTCAGCGCCGCCGCTCCTGTCGCAGTAGCCGCCGCAGGTCCAGCAGGAGCTGCAGCCGCACCAGCCGAAGAGAAGACATCTTTTGATGTTGTCCTCACGGAAGCCGGCACCAATAAGATTGCCGTCATTAAAGAAGTTCGCGCCGCTGTCGCCGGTCTGGGACTCGCCGAGGCCAAGGCCTTGGTCGAAGGCGCACCGAAGACTCTCAAAGAGGGGGTCACCAAGGAAGAAGCCGCCGAGATCAAGAAGAAGATCGAAGCCGCCGGCGCCAAGGTCGAAATCAAGTAAGCCAGTTTCAAAATTCGTAGGAAGGTCAGATTATTTCTTGACCTTCCTGCGGATTTAAACAACATTCGCCAGTTCGCTCTACAAGCAAGAAAATAAACATCTGCTCCTTCGCCAATTCCCAGCATTCTAACCTCTGCAACCGGATCTTCTGGAAAACAGCCAGATTTCCGATTGCCTTTTTATGATTTCGCGAAGTCATAAACGATCCGGCCTTGAAAAAGGTCAAACAACCCGCGCTACCGCAATAAAACATGTCTGAACGCATTCACTTCGGAAAATTGACAGAGGCCATCGAGCCACCAAATCTCATCGAATTGCAGGTCAACTCCTACAACGAGTTCTTCCAAAAAGATGTTCCTGCCAGCAAACGCCGCGATATTGGTTTGCAAGCCGTCTTTCGCGAATTTTTTCCTATTTTTGGCTTCGAAGACAAATCCTCACTCGATTTCGTAAGTTATGAACTCGGCGAGTCGAAAATGTCCGCCTTGGAGTCGCAGCGCGAGGGTCTTTCCTACAGTGCGCCTCTCTATGTGACCTTCCGCTATAAAGACGAGCGCAGCACGAAAGAGGAAAAAGTTTACATGGGTGAGCTTCCGCTCATGACGATTCAAGGCACATTTGTCATCAATGGAGCTGAGCGGGTCGTTGTTTCCCAGTTGCACCGCTCTCCTGGCATTTGCTTTGAAACCTCCGTGCATGCCAACGGCAAAATTCTTCACGGTTTTCGTATTATCCCAGACCGAGGTTCTTGGATTGAAGTCCAATTCGATACCACTGACCTCCTGTATGTTTATCTTGATCGTCGTAAGCGCCGTCGCAAGTTTTTGGCAACCACATTTCTCCGAACGGTTGGATTTCCTGCCGACGAAGAAATAATTAATCTTTTTTACAAAACCCAAGATCTCAAACTCAGCGAAAAGCTTGATGAAGAAGAGATTGCTACCAAAGTTCTTATTGCCGATATTCGGGATGGGGAAATCACTGTCGGTCGCGCTTTCGAACCCTTAACTACCGCCATCGTGCGTCAGTTGATTGGATTGGGGCATAAGTCCGTGAAAGTTGTAGATACGAAGGACGATGATACGATCATCAAGTCTCTCAAAAAAGACCCCGCACATGACGAGGACGAGGCCCTCAAGGATATTTACCGCAAGCTCCGCCCAGGCGATCCACCAACCGTTCAAAATGCGCGTAGCATGCTTAAGCGCCTCTTTTTTGATGCCAAGCGCTACGACCTTGGTCGAGTAGGTCGCCACAAGATCAACCAAAAGCTTGATCTCAAAGTGGACGAAAACGAGCGCACGCTCACCAAGGATGATTTTGTGGCAGCCATGAAATACCTCGTTCGTCTTCGCGCTGGCGATGGCATGACTGACGACATCGATCACCTCGGCAGTCGCCGCGTCCGCACGGTGGGAGAACTCCTTGCCAACCAGTGCCGTGTGGGCTTGGCCCGCACTGAGCGTCTCGTCCGCGAGAGGATGACGCTGTTTGATATCACTACCGATCAGATTACACCACAAAAGCTCATCAATCCGAAATCACTCAGTGCTGTTGTGCGTGACTTTTTCGGACGCAGTCAATTGAGCCAATTTATGGATCAGACAAATCCGCTTTCTGAGCTCACCCACAAGCGTCGTCTATCGGCCCTCGGGCCAGGCGGACTCAGTCGTGATCGGGCAGGCTTTGAGGTTCGAGATGTTCATCCTTCCCATTACGGGCGTATCTGTCCGATCGAGACGCCTGAAGGCCCCAACATTGGTCTCATCAGTTCTCTCAGCACATTTGCCCGTATTAATGAATTCGGTTTCATTGAAACACCTTACCGAAAGGTCGTTAATGGTCGAGTCACTGATCAAGTGGAATACCTCAGCGGCGATCGTGATGAGAATTTCTACATCGCCCAAGCAAATTCCGCAGTGGATGCCAAGGGTAACCTGTCGGGTGAGAAAGTTTCTTCGCGATATCGAGGCGATTTCCTTGAAATCGCTCCCGAAAAAATTCAATACATGGATGTCTCACCCAAGCAACTCGTCTCCGTTGCTGCCGGTCTCATCCCATTCCTTGAGCATGACGATGCTAACCGAGCCCTTATGGGTTCGAACATGCAACGCCAAGGTGTTCCGCTGCTTATTTCAGACTCTCCACTTGTTGGCACCGGACTCGAAGCCCGCGTGGCCCGCGACTCGCGTGCCGTTATTTGCTCGGAATCAACTGGGAAAGTCGCATCAGTTACTGCCAGCCAGATCGTTATCACCAAGGACGGCTCACTCCCTGAAGGAAAAAAGAAGATTAAAGAAGACCGTGAAAATGGTGTCTATGTCTATGAACTCAGGAAGTTCATGCGCTCGAATGCCAGCACATGTATCAATCAAAAAGTCATCGTCAAAAAAGGCCAACCCGTTAAGAAAGGTGATGTCATTGCCGATGGTCCAAACACCGAAAAAGGTGAGCTTGCCCTCGGGCGCAATGTGCTCGTTGCCTTCATGCCTTGGAACGGGTATAACTTTGAAGATGCTATCCTCATCTCCAAACGGGTCGTCAAAGAAGACATCTACACATCGATACACATCGACGAGTTCGAAATTGGCGCCCGAGATACGAAGCTTGGGCCTGAGGAAATTACGCGCGATATTCCGAATATCAGCGAAGAGGCCCTTCAGCACCTGGGCACGGATGGAGTTATTCGTATTGGCGCTGAAGTGAAACCTGGTGACATCCTTGTTGGCAAAATCACTCCAAAGAGTGAAACGGAACTTGCCCCAGAAGAGCGCCTCCTACGCGCCATCTTCGGTGAAAAGGCTGCTGATGTGAAAGACACCTCACTCACCGTTCCCTCTGGAACATACGGTATTGTGATGGATGTAAAGGTGTCCGCCAAAAAAGAGGTCGCTCGCACCAAGATGACTCCGGCAGAATCCAAGCGCCAGCAAAAAATGATTGGCGAGGATTTTGTCAAAAGGAAAGATGATTTGCACGAGCAACTTACTGCGGCTCTTTCAAACATCCTCCTCAACGAAAAAATCCCGTTGGATGTCGTCAATGCCCAGACTGGTGAGATCATCATACCAGCCAACCGCAAGATCACTAAAGAACTTCTCCGCAAACTCGCAAAAGTTTACAACCACGTCGAAATCGATCCAAGCCCGATTCGTAACAAGATTCACGAAATCATCGGCCAATTTGAACACAAATTTGTCGATCTCGAAAACGAGCGCGACTCAAACCTCGGGCGCATCGAGAGCGGAGACGATATCGATCCAGGCATCATCAAGCAGGTCAAGGTCTACATCGCCAGCAAACGCAAGCTCAGCGTAGGAGATAAGATGGCCGGTCGCCACGGAAACAAAGGCGTTGTCGCCAAAATTGTTCCCGAAGAAGACATGCCCTATCTTGCCGATGGCACGCCAGTGGATATCGTTCTGAACCCTCTTGGCGTTCCCAGCCGCATGAATGTGGGACAGGTTCTCGAAACTCACCTCGGTGTTGCAGCAAAGGCCCTCGGCTTCAAGGTCGCTACACCAGTTTTTGACGGCATTCCTGAGTCGAAAATCCGTGAATTCCTGACTGAAGCTAAAAAGGTGGAAGGTTTCACTTGGATCAACGAAAACGGTAAGTCCACACTCTACGACGGACTCACCGGCGAGCCATTCGACCAGCAAGTCGTCGTGGGCTACATCTACATGCTTAAGCTCGGCCACTTGGTCGCTGACAAAATCCATGCCCGTGCTGTCGGACCATACAGCCTCGTCACCCAGCAACCGCTTGGTGGCAAGGCCCAATATGGTGGACAACGCTTCGGTGAAATGGAAGTATGGGCGCTCCAAGCCTATGGTGCTGCCTACACGCTCCAAGAACTCCTCACCGTGAAATCGGATGACGTCGCCGGACGCACTCGCATCTACGAAAGCATTGTCAAAGGTGACAACTCTCTTGAAGCGGGAGTGCCCGAGTCGTTCAACGTTCTCATTAAAGAAATGCAGGGACTCGGGCTTGATGTCCGCGTCGGTGGCAAACAACCCACCTCACTTGCAGAAGGCCTCGCCTAATCCCTAATCAAAACCCGACACAACCTGACGAATCATAAATGAAAGATCTTAACTTCAACGAATCCGTTGGCGAAGCGAAACCCGTTGGTTTTGACGAGGTGGCCATCACCGTGGCATCCCCAGATTCCATGCGTGCTTGGAGCAAGGGAGAAGTCAAAAATCCTGAGACCATCAACTACCGCACCTTCAAACCCGAAAAAGGTGGGCTCTTCTGCGAGCGTATCTTTGGTCCCACGCGTGATTGGGAGTGCTCATGTGGTAAATATAAGCGTATCAAGCACAAAGGCGTCATCTGCGACCGCTGTGGTGTGGAAATCACACTCTCACGCGTGCGCCGCGAGCGCATGGGGCACATCGATCTCGCTGTGCCTGTCTCACACATCTGGTTCTACAAATGCATGCCATCCCGTCTGGGACTCATGATGGATATGACTTCGCGCGCCTTAGAGCGTGTGATTTATTACGAGGATTTTATTGTTATTGATCCAGGCAGCACCCCCCTTGAGAGGTGCCAGCTCCTCACCGAAGCGGAATTCCGCGACGCCGAGGAACAATATGGTGAAGAGTTTACCGCTGGGATGGGTGCCGAGGCGATTCAAAAAATCCTTGCTTCAATGGACCTGGCCGTTGTTCAAAAGGAAATTGAGGAGTCCATGGGCTCAACACGCAGTAAACAACTTCGGAAAAAACTCTCCAAGCGTCTCAAGCTGGTGCAGGGCTTTGCGGGTTCAAATACTCGCCCAGAGTGGATGATTCTCAGCGTGTTGCCAGTCATTCCGCCGGACCTACGGCCACTCGTTCCGCTTGAGGGTGGACGGTTTGCCACATCCGATCTGAATGATCTTTATCGCCGTGTCATCAATCGCAACAATCGTCTTCGCACTTTGTTGCAGCTCAAAACGCCGGAGGTGATCATCCGCAACGAAAAGCGTATGCTCCAAGAATCTGTTGATGCACTCTTCGACAATGGACGCCATGGTCGTGCTGTAACCGGTGCTGCCAACCGCCCTCTCAAGTCCTTAAGCGACATGCTAAAAGGTAAGGGTGGACGCTTCCGCCAGAACCTTCTCGGCAAGCGCGTCGATTACTCTGGTCGCTCGGTCATCGTCATCGGGCCTGAACTCAAGCTCAACCAGTGCGGGTTGCCTAAAAAAATGGCCCTCGTTCTTTTCGAGCCATTTATCATCCGTCGTCTTAAGGAACTTGGTTATGTTCATACTGTTCGCAGCGCCAAGAAGCTCATCGAGCGGCAGACTCCGGAAGTTTGGGATATCCTCGAAGAAGTCACCAAGGGTCATCCAGTTATGTTGAATCGTGCTCCGACCTTGCACCGTCTTTCAATACAAGCCTTCGAGCCGATTCTTATCGAGGGTGAGGCCATTCGTGTCCACCCGCTCGTCTGCACCGCTTACAATGCGGATTTCGACGGTGACCAGATGGCTGTGCATGTGCCTCTATCCGTAGAGGCGCAAATGGAAGCTCGTATGCTCATGCTTGCGCCAAATAATATCTTCTCACCATCCAGTGGAAAGCCTATCACAACGCCATCCCAGGACATTCCACTTGGTTGCTACTATTTGACCCAGAAGCCACGCGGCGAGGATGCCGACAAGTCGAAGCGCATGCCTATTTTTGGAAATGCCGATGAAGTCGAACTTGCTCTCACTGAGCGAGCTATTCGCACTCAAACCCGTATCCTTTTCAAAAACCCCGACTATGGTATCGAGACCGTCTATGGTGATCCCACTCTGTCTGTCATCGAAACCACCGCAGGTCGAGTAACTTTTAACCAAATCTGGCCCAAGGCCCTTGGTTTCTACAACAAAGTGTGTGGTAAGAAACAGCTCTCGGACATCATCTGGCGTTGTTACAAGGCCAGTGGTCAGCAGACCACCGTTGAAACCCTCGATCGCTTGAAGGAACTCGGATTTCGTGAGGCCACCCGCGCGGGTGTTTCCATCGGTATCAACGACATGATGGTGCCAAAAGAGAAGGTCCAACTTCTTGAAAAAGCCTACCGTGAAATCGCCGAGGTCGAGAAGCAATACCGCCGAGGTATCATCACCGATGGCGAGCGTAAAAACAAGGTGCAGGATATCTGGACCCATACTGGTGAAGAAATCGCAAATGCCCTCTTCCGCACCTTGGAATACAACGACAACCGCCGCGATATGAATCCTGTCTTCATGATGGTCGATTCTGGTGCTCGTGGTAATCGCACCCAGGTCAAGCAGTTGGCCGGAATGCGCGGCCAGATGGCAAAGCCCTCCGGCGAAATCATCGAGCAGCCGATCACCGCGAATTTCCGTGAGGGTCTGACCGTTCTCGAGTATTTCATCTCCGCACACGGCGCCCGCAAGGGTCTTGCCGATACGGCTCTTAAAACAGCCGATTCGGGATATCTTACACGCAAGCTCGTTGATGCTGCTCAAGATGTGATCATTACAATCGATGACTGCCACACAGGCAACGGCATCGTTGTCCGGCCGATCTACGAGGGTGATGAAGAAGTCGTCAGCCTCTCGACTCGCATCATCGGTCGCACCAGCTGTGAGACCGTCAAGGATCCGATCACCGGGAAGCCAGTCATCAAAAAAGATCAACTCGTTGACGAGGAGACCGCTGGCTCATTGGAGAAAATTGGCCACGAACAACTTAAAATCCGCTCGGCTCTCACTTGCGAATCGACCCGCGGAATCTGTATCAAGTGCTACGGCCGTAGCCTCGCAACCGGTGGTATGATCAAGATCGGCGAAGCCGTCGGTATCATCGCTGCCCAGTCGATTGGCGAACCCGGCACCCAGCTCACGATGCGAACCTTCCACGTTGGTGGTGCCGCAAGTCAAACATTCAAACAACCCATCATCAAGGCCAAAAATGACGGAACCATCCGCTTCAATGAACTCAAAGTCGTTGAAGCCGTGGATAAAACCTTCGTTGTCCTTAACAAGAACGGAACGGTTACCCTGCACGCCAAGGACGGTCGCGAACTCGAGAGCTACAACATCGTTGTTGGCTCCGTCATTGCTCTGCCAGACGGCAGCAGCGTGAAAAAAGGTGTCACACTTGTTCAATGGGATCCCTACAATGTCCCGATCATTACTGAAAAGGCTGGGCGCATCGAATTCCGCGACATGATCCCTGGCGTGACCATTCGTCAAGAAATCGACGAATCCACAGGCGTTCGCGGTAATGTCGTCATCGAGCACAAAGAGGATTTGCATCCGCAGATCATCGTTGTCGACGAGGCCAAAAACCTCCTCGCCAGTTACTCGATTCCTGCTGGAGCCCACATTGAGGTCAAGGAAGGTGCCAAAGTGCCTGCCGGACAGCGTGTAGCCCGAACACCGCGTAAGATTGGCAAGACAAAAGACATCACCGGCGGTCTTCCACGCGTCGCCGAGCTTTTCGAAGCCCGTCGTCCGAAAGACGCCTGCGATATCGCTAAGATTGACGGTGTCGTTGAAATTGGGGGAACAGTTCGTGCAAAGCGCCGCCTCATCGTTAAAGATAGTGATACCGGTGCCGAAGAGGAACATCTCATTCCGCTCAATAAGCACATTATTGTCTTCAAAGGCGACCTCGTTAAAAAAGGACAGCAGCTTACGGAAGGTCCCGTCGTTCCGCACGAAATCCTCGAGATTTGTGGGCCCCAAGAGCTTCAAGAACATCTCCTCAACGAAGTGCAAGAGGTCTATCGTTTGCAAGGTGTTGAAATTAACGACAAGCACATCGAAATCATCGTTCGTCAGATGCTTCGCAAGGTGAAAATCACCGAGCAAGGAGATACCTCTCTTCTTTGGGGCGATCAAGTGGACCGCCTTGCTTTTGAAAAAGAGAACGAAGAGGTTATCGCCAAGGGTGGTAAACCCGCCGAGGCAAGCCCAGTTCTCCTTGGCATCACCAAGACCGCCCTCGAGACTGACAGCTTCATCTCTGCAGCATCCTTCCAAGACACAACACGCGTCCTAACCGAAGCTGCTACACTCGGCAGAATTGACCGTCTCCGCGGCTTCAAAGAAAATGTTATCATGGGTCACCTGATCCCCGCAGGCACAGGCTTCCATACAAACCGCAAAATCGAAATCACACAAGTCGGCGACGCATTCGGAGCCGATAAGAAAGAGTCACAAAAAGCCGCAAGCTAATCCACCACCTATATCATGTCAGAAGCCACAGCAAATAAGCCCAATCTCGAACTCATGACGGAACTCCTTGAGGCCGGGGTTCACTATGGACACCAGACCAAACGATGGAATCCCAAGATGCGGGATTACATCCTCGAGGAAAGAAATTCGATCTACATCATTGATCTCGGTCTCACCGTCGAGCAACTCGAAAGCACGACCAAGTATCTGCGCGATCTCGTTCGCAACGGTGGCAAGGTTCTCTTCGTCGGAACCAAAAAACAAGCCCAAGGCGCGATTGCCGAAGCGGCTGAGGCTACTGGCCAATTCTATGTCAACCAGCGCTGGTTGGGTGGCACACTCACAAATCTCACCACGATCCGTCGCAGTGTGGCCCGTCTCAAGGAGATACAAGCCCTTGAAAAATCCCCTGCATTCGCCAAGATTAACAAAGCGGAAGCCTCTTCCATCCGCCGCGAGGGGGTAAAGCTCCTTCATAACCTCGGTGGTATCGCGGAAATGGGTAAACTCCCCGATGTCATGGTGGTCATCGACACCGTGCGTGAGGAAATCGCCGTTGCCGAAGCCAACCGCCTTGGCATCCCGGTCGTCGCCGTCGTGGACACAAACAGCAACCCCGAAAAGATCGCTTACCCCATCGCAGGAAATGACGATGCCATCCGCTCGATCCGTGTTGTTCTCTCCAAACTCGTTGAGGCCATCCTCGAGGGCAAAGGCGCCGGGGCAAAAGCCCGCAAACCCGAACTCGCAGCAGTATCCGAATAAAAAAAGCCTTTAGTTTCCAGTATTTAGTTTCCAGCCACCGCAAAAGGTGGCGGAACTGAGTTCCTGAAAACTGAAGTCCGAACACTGAAAACTCTTATCATGTCCGAAATCTCAGCTCTTCTCGTCAAAGAACTCCGCGAAAAAACCAATGCGGGGATGATGGATTGCAAAAAAGCCCTCACCGAATCCGGTGGCGACCTCGTTGCCGCCGAAGACCTTCTCCGCAAAAAAGGCATCGCCAGTGCAAGCAAGAAGGCCTCCCGCGCCGCCAAAGAGGGCACCATCGCTTCTTACATCCACCTTGCTGGTAAAGTTGGCGTGCTCGTCGAAATAAACTGCGAAACCGACTTCGTCGCTAAAAACGACATCTTTCGTGACTTTGTGAAGGATGTCACGCTGCACATCGCCGCTTCGCATCCTCTCTATGTGTGCCGTGAGCAAGTTCCCGCCGACCTCATCGTGCGTGAACGCGATATCGCTGCTGCACAAGTCCAAGGCAAACCGGCCAACATCGTAGACAAAATTGTCGACGGCAAAATTGAAAAATTCTATAGCACAATTTGCCTTCTCGAACAACCGTTTATCAAAAATCCCGAAGTGACGATCAAAGACCTTGTTTCAGGTAAGATTGCGGAACTTGGCGAGAATATCGTCATTCGCCGCTTCACCCGCTACACCGTAGGCGAGGACCTTGGCTCGTAGCATTTCTCTTAATACGGGGTCACGGTTTTTTTAAAAACTGTGACCCCGTTTTTTTATTCCCTTTCTTCCTTGAGAATATCTCTCTTGATACCCAGTCTCGGATTCGTGTTCAGTTCGCTTATGTTCGACTTTCGTGGCTGCTTGGCCTGTTTGCTCCTTGTGGCATCTTGCCCTGCGACTCTCTTCTGCGCCGAGCCTGCTCAGGCTCCGGCCGCCAAGATTCAAGCGCCTTCGCCAGATTCCCCCGAGCGGGTCGAGCTTTGCCGCGTGCAGATTTTCTTGGACCGCGCTGGTTTCCGACCCGGAAAGATCGATGGACTTGGGGGGGAGTTCACCCAGAAGGCGGCCGACCGTTACTGCGATGCCATCGGTGTTCCGCGCGGCACCATTTTGGACATCTCCGCGATTACCATCCCTTATCGCGAGCATGTGATCACGGAGGACGATGCCCAATGGGTCGGTCCCGTCGCGTCAAAACCCTCTGGGCAAGCCAAACTCAAATCCCTCAAGTATGGCACGCTCTGGGAGGCTGTCGCGGAGCGCTTCCACTGCGACCAGAAGTTTCTCCTTGAGCTCAATCCGCAGATCACCGAACCCGTCGTGGGCAGTGTTCTCCGCGTGCCTGATGTGAAGGATTTTCTCCTTGCCGATGTGAAAGCCCTCGAAAAGGAACGGTCCACAAAAGCGAAGGCTCCCACAGTTGCAGCGACCCTTCCGCCACCACCCCCGCCACTTCCCTTGCCTGCCGCCTACGACCTTTCCCAGCCGATCCAACCCTCGCCCGTCGAGTTGGTGGCTGCACCCTCGCCGACACCAACACCCACGCCCGAACCTACTCCAGTGCCCGCTCGCGAGCCGAAGCGCGCCTTGGTGCTCCTCCGCGGTGAGCGCCTGATCGAACTCTACGAGGACAGTCGTATTGTGGCATGTTTTCCTTGCACTCCGGGATCGGCCAAAATCCCCGTGCCCCTTGGAAAATGGAAAGTCACCAGCAACATTTTGCTCCCGCATTTTCGTTGGGACAAATCAGTCCTCGAGACTGGCGTCCGCAGCGAGAATGCGTTCATGTTGCCCCCAGGTCCCAATAGCCCAGTGGGTATCGTCTGGATGGGAATCAACCGCCCAAGCATTGGCATTCATGGCACGAACAGCCCAGACCGCATTGGACGAAATGAAAGCAGCGGCTGTATCCGCCTCGCCAATTGGGACGCCTTCACGCTCTGCCAGCTTGTGAAAGCAGGCACCCCGTTTGAGGTGCGCTGATTTTATTTTTTCGGCAGGACGATCTCGAGGCGACCATTCCTGTATTCCATCTTGAGTTCCTCGCCTCGCACCGGACCTGGCAGGGTCATGGATTGGGTCGACGACCCCGAGCTGTAGGAGGACGCTCCTCCGGATGCGGACTGTTTTTCGTGCTTGGAAGTGATGGTGACCGCGCGCTCGTTGTCCACATTCACGCTCACATGACGCGCCTGCTCCTCGGTAAGGGTGGATGTCAGAAGGTAGGCATCGCCTCGGTCTTCTATCTTAAATCCCGAGCCTGCCACCTTGGACTGCAATTGCGGAGCGATGCTTCCCAACAGACTGCCGAAAAGATCCTGCGTAGGGCCGCCGGCGGGGCTGTCTGCTTGGTTCATTTGCTGGAGCATGTTCGCCGCTTGCGAGAGGACTTGGTTGCGTAAAGTGTCGAATCCAGCATCCACCGCACTGCCGGCGGGGAGTCCCATCCCCCCCAAGGCTGGAGCAGGCTCACCTTTGGGGATGGAGATGATGAGTTTGCCCTCCGACCTCCGGATGCCGAGCGCGGCATTTGCTTGCGCCCTTGGGAGCGAGAGGCGCTGCTCGTGCCGGATGCCACTCTCGGTCGCACCCGAATCCAAGATCAATGTCGATCCCGCAAGGCGCACATTCACATCCGTGGTCTCGGGCACTCCCACTTGCACCGAGTAGGTCAAGTCATCCTCCCGCACATCCATGGAAGAATTCAGGATCGGGATCTGAGTTTTGGAAGCGATGTCAGTCGCTCCGGTGTTGGTGGCGAAAAAAATTGTCAGCGCCAGCGGTGCTGCGAGGAGGGTGCGTTTGATCATATTTTTCATTTGGCTTTGCTCAAAAAAAGACAACTTCCTGGTGTCTTTGTTCAATGAAGTTGGGCCTTGGGTTTTGAAAAAATCACAAGAGCCCAACCAGCGAGCAGGAGGAGACCGCCCACAGGGGTCACCGCTCCCAACCAGCGGATATTGGTCACCGCGAGAATGTAGAGGGATCCCGAAAAAATCGTCACGCCGATGGTCCAAAGCCAGACGGCCGATGGACGCTGCTCCGAGGCCCAGAGTGATGCAACGGCGTGGATGAGATGGTAGAGGACAGCCGTTTGCCAGATGGACTCTGTATCGTGCGTTGCGAGGATATTTTTGAGTCCGTGGGCTCCGAAGGCTCCCAGTGCGACTCCTGTGAAACCCAGCCCGCCCGCCACTTTCGTTGTGATCATAGCCACCATGCTTGCACGAAAACCCAGGCGGCGACAATATCCACCCGTATGGGTCCTCTCCTGCTTGGTATTCTTGGCACGACGCTCCTCTGTTTCTGGCTGGGTGCCCGATTCTACAGCACCTACATCGTGCGCGCACTCGGTGTGGATGCCTCACGCCCGACAGCCGCTGTTCTTAAAAATGACGGCGCGGATTTTCTGCCCACCAAGTCCTACATTCTCTTCGCACACCACTTCGCAGCCATCGCCGGCGCGGGGCCGATTGTGGGCCCGACACTGGCTGTGGTTTACGGTTATCTGCCCGCACTCCTCTGGATTGTCATAGGTGCCACACTCATGGGTGGCGTGCATGACATGGTGACGCTCTTCATTTCGACAAGGGAGGAAGGGCGCTCTGTGGCTGACATAGCCCGTGAATATCTGGGACCGTTCGGCTATGTCTGCATTGTGAGTTTTTTGGTGATCGGGCTTTTTATGATCACAGCCACATTTTTGAATCTCAGTGTCACGGCCCTCACAAGCATGTATCCCGCCACCAAGCTGGGCATGGAACCCGCCGCCCGCGCGGAGTTGGATGCGGCGATGCAGTTCCCCGCCGACCACATGGGCATGCATCCCTTTCAACAGGGTGGGGGACTGCCCACGGTGGTGGCTTTGAAAGATGGAGAACCCGTGCTTCTGGCGCGCATCGGAGGCATTGCATCGACAAGCGTTCTTTTCATTACGCTCTGCGCCCCATTACTTGGTTTTCTCATCTACCGCATTCATACCCCAGCGTGGATGAACTACCTGCTCGCATCGATCCTGTGTGCGGCGTCGGTGGTTCTCGGTGTCTATTTTCCGATTGTCGTCACACCCGATGCATGGCGCCTTCTCATGACATTTTATGTCATCCTGGCCTCGGCCATTCCTGTCTGGCTGCTCTTGATGCCAAGGGATTTCGTGAATGTGCAAATCCTCTATGCGGGCCTCCTGGCGGTCGTTGGCGGGCTTGTCGTTGCAGGCGTGAGTGGAAATTTTCCTTCTGTCCCCGTCGCGCCGCAAAACATGGCCGAGGTCATACCCGCATGGAGTCTTGAGAGCGGTCTCCAGTATGTCGGAATCCTCTGGCCCATGCTGTTTATCACCGTCTCGTGCGGAGCCATCAGTGGATTCCATTGCTTGGTTTCGAGCGGCACAACCGCCCGCCAGCTTGCCTGCGAGCGCCATGTCGGCAGGGTGGGCTACAATGCCATGTTGCTCGAGTCGCTGCTGGCTGTGTCGATCATTCTCACGCTTTTGATTGGTTTGGATTGGCAGAGCTACCTGCAGATCACCTATGCGGATAAGAATCCTGTTCTTGCGATCTCCCTCGCCACGGGGAGCCTTGTAAACCTCGCATTTGGCCTGCCGGTGTGGATGGGAACGGTGCTCGGCATTTTGTTGCTGGAGGGTTTTGTCGTCACGACGCTCGATGTGGCCGTGCGCTTGAATCGGTATCTTCTCGAGGAGGTCTGGCGATTTCTCTTCCGCAGTCCCCCGGCGATCCTGCGGGGAGTCTGGTTCAACACGCTCCTCTGCGCTGGGGCGATGTTTTTTCTCTCCCGCTCGAACAGCCTACCCGTGCTCTGGCAGGTCTTCGGATCGGCGAATCAAATGATGGGGGCCATGGCTCTGTTGGTCGCGGCAGTGTGGCTCCGCGATCACGGCCGCCGCTCGCTTTTCGTGCTCATCCCAGCCATTCTCATGTTTGCCACCACCTTTGCTTCAACGGGACTCGCCTTGGCTAAAAATTTCCGCGAGTCGAACTGGGCGCTCGTTTCCGCATGTGCTGTGCTGATCGTCCTCGGCATCTGCACGGCCTTTATCGGAACCAAGACGCTCCTCGCGCCCCCTCGACGAGCGGGCACTGCCTGAGGCTGTGGGAGCTACTCGCCGCGATAGCTGCAGCGGGCAAACGGAGTCTCGTGAATGACGATCTCAGCCAGCCCGGGCAGCTGCGGCGAGAGTCTGTTCCACAGCCAGCCGGCCATCATTTCAATCGTGGGATTTTCCAGCCCCGGAACATCGTTCAAATACGAGTGGTCCAGTTCCTCGATGATTGGCTTCATCGCCGCGCTGATGAGCGCGTGGTCGTAGAGCCAGCCGGTGTCAGGGTCCACCTCGCCTTCCACCGATATTTCAATCGTGAAGGTATGCCCGTGCAATCTCGCGCACTTATGGCCAACGGGCACTTTGGTGAGGCTTTGCGCAGCTTCGAGAATGAAATCTTTGGTGAGTCGGACTTTCATGGCGCTGCATCATACCGATGCGCATGCGGCAGCCCAATTCATTTTCGCGGCGACTTTCCCCTTGCCCTCTCGTCAACGGGGTGGCACCTTTGCGCCTTCATCAACAAAAGAAATATCAAATGGCAAAAGCAGCAGTAGTAAACGGGGCGGATACTCTCCGCCTTCACGAAAAAGACACCGGCAGCGCAGATGTCCAAATCGCGCTTCTCACAAAAAGAATTAGCTCGCTCACCGAGCACTTGAAAGGCAACTCGAAGGATCATGCATCCCGCCGGGGATTGCTGAAACTCGTGGCTACGCGGCGCAGCCTGCTCGATTATCTCAAGCGCACGGCTTCAAGCCGCTACGCAACAGTCCTCGAGACACTGGATCTTCGCAAGTAACGCGAAGTCCTCACCCAAGGCCCCATTCTCAAATGGGGCTTTTTCTTAAAACCCGCCCACCTAATTCTGGTGGGCACACACGCACTTATACACATCATGTCCCATACCACCACAGCCCAAGCGGGCTCTCTACCAATCATCTTTGAATCCGGCAAACTCGCAAAACTCGCCGACGGCGCCGTAACCGTCCGCTGCGGCGATACCATCGTGATCGTCACAGCCGTCTCGGCCACCACAATCAAGGAAGGTCAAGATTTCTTTCCTCTCACCGTCGAATATAAGGAAAAGGCCGCAGCAGTCGGCAAATTCCCTGGCGGATACTTCAAGCGCGAAGGCCGTCCCACCGAGAAGGAAATCCTCACCGCCCGCATGACCGATCGTCCTCTGCGTCCGCTCTTCCCGAAGGGCTACCTCTACGACACCCAGATCATCACGCTCCTCTTGAGTGCGGATGGACAAAACGACCCAGACATGCTCTCGATCAACGGTGCCTCCGCCGCACTTTGCGTTTCGGACATTCCGTTCGCAGGCCCTGTTGGAGCCGTTCGTGTCGGTCGCATCAAGGGCCAATTCGTCATTAATCCCACCCACTCCGAGCGCGAACACAGCGACCTCGACCTCGTCTATGTCGGCGACGGCGAGAAAGTCATCATGATCGAAGGCGCCGCCTCGGAACTTCCCGAAGCAGAATTTAATAAAGCCCTCGACTTTGCCCGTGAGGCCGTGCGTGTCATCGTCCAAGCCCAGCGCGACCTCGCCGCAGCAGTTGGCAAAGCCAAGCGCAATGTGCCGCTCTTCTCGGTTGCCGACTCGATTTCCGATGTCGCCTACCAAGTCGCTGGCGACCGCATCGAAGCCGCCATCTACACATCCGGAAAAGTCGCACGCAGCAAAGCCATCGGCACACTCCGCGAGGAAGTCGAGAAAGCCGTGCTCGAAAAATTCCCGACCGCCTCGAAGTTCGAAATTTCCCAGGCCTTTGATCACCTGCAGAAAAAGGCCTTTCGTGTCAGCATCCTCGACCGCCAGAAGCGTTGTGACGGCCGAGGTCTTCATGACCTCCGGGCCCTCTCCGGCGAGGTGGGTCTCCTTCCCCGCACCCACGGTTCCGCCTTGTTCGCCCGTGGTGAGACGCAGGCCCTCGGCATCGCCACTCTCGCTCCCGCCGACGAAGCGCAAAGTATCGATTGCTACGGTGGCGGACCTGACACTCGGCGCTTCATGCTTCACTACAACTTCCCGCCATTTAGCGTGGGCGAGACCGGTCGTTTTGGTGGCCAAAATCGCCGCGAGATCGGCCACGGCGCCCTCGCCGAGCGTTCGATCGAGGCCGTGCTTCCAAGTGAAAAAGACTTCCCATACGCCCTCCGCATCGTCAGCGAGGTGATGGAATCCAACGGTTCCACATCCATGGCCAGCGTGTGCGCCGGCGTTCTCGCCCTCATGGACGCAGGCGTGCCACTCAAGGCCCCTGTGGCCGGCATCTCCGTCGGTCTTGTGACCGAATTCGAAGGCGAAACCCTGAAGCGCTACTCCACGCTCACCGACATCATCGGCAGCGAAGACCACTTCGGCGACATGGATTTCAAACTCTGTGGAACGACCGAAGGTGTCACTGGCTTTCAGCTTGATCTCAAGCTCCCCGGCATCTCGCACGAGATCATGTTTGAGGCCGTCGCCGAGGCAAAAAAATCCCGTGGTCCTATCCTTGATGTCATGAACAGCGTCCTCGCCGCACCACGTGCCGAACTGAGCCAATACGCGCCACGCATCGAGACCATCCGCATCAGCCCCGACAAGATCGGCCTCATCATTGGCCCAGGCGGCAAAACCATCAAAGGCATCGTCGCCGAGACCGGCGCCGAGATCAATATCGAGGACGACGGATCCGTGCACATCTACTCGAACAACGGCGACAGCCTGAAACGCGCCAAGGAAATCATCCTCGGCATGACCAAGGAAATCTCCATCGGCGAGCTCTATCAAGGCACTGTCGTCTCCATTAAGGAATTCGGCGCCTTTGTCGAAGTCCTTCCCGGCAAGGACGGCCTCTGCCACATCTCCGAACTCGCCGACTTCCGTGTGAACCAAGTCGAAGATGTCGTGAAAATGGGCGACTCCATCTGGGTCAAATGCATCGGCGTCGATGACAAAGGCCGCGTCAAACTCAGTCGCAAAGCGGCCATGAAAGATCGCGACCAAGCCGCTGCCGTCCCTCAAGCCTAAGCGCCATAGTTAATCAAAAAGAAGGGGCTCCCGCACCACGGGAGCCCCTTTTTTGTTTGCGGGATCAAGGATTTTTCCAACTCCAAACATCCCGATCCACCGGGAAAGTGAACGATCCCGTCCTGCTCTTAGCATCGCCCACCAAGGGTTTCGACGGGCGCTCCCGCGCCGCGTTCGTGATAAAACTGGAGGGACGACCTCCGTGTCGTCCGACTTCTGCGGGGCGCAGCCCCGCTCCCATTTCGGCTGACAAGGCCGCGCTGGCACGCGGGAAAAGTGGGCGGCGACGGAGCATCGCCCTCCAGATTGGACGCAACAGCGGGGGCGCCCCAATGTGAGGTTTTGGTCCATCCATGCCTGCCTGCCATCGTTCAAATGAGCGATATACGGGTGATGAGAATTGTAGGAAAATTATATGTAACTTTCATCGTAGGTCTGGCTGCCCCCAAGTTTTAAAAACCAACGATTCCTCTGATCCCCACCGCAATGAACAGGCCAAAAATCCGAATGAAAACAATCCCGACCTTCGCCATCGTTCTTACCATGCTGGGCTCTGCCCTCTGCTACGCGGGTAACTACATAAAGCCTAATGGGAAAGAGTGGAGCATCGAAAGCCAAGCGGATTGGGAGGCCAATACCGATTCGCAAACCGGCTTTGAATTCCAAGACGGGATGGCCGTTCCGACCGCCCCGTCGGCCACGATTCGCAGCAAGGTCAAGACCTTCGACCAAAAGCTCTCCCCGCGCTCGCTCGTGGTGTCGCAATCTCCCGTGTGGGACAACTGGACGGCCGTTCCGAAAGTTGCTCCCGCCTCTCTCGGAGATGCTCCGATTTTGCTGACTAAAGGCCCTGACGACTATTGGATTTTCGGGCTGTATGGGGACAAAAAACCTGCGAAAGATTTCACTCCCAAGGAAGCGAAGTTGGAAGGATTTGATGTGCCTCTCCAAACAACGCAATGGCCGAATCAATTCAATGCGCCCGGCGGCTTGAAAAAGTCCCTCGGTGGTTACCATGCCTGGCAGAGCCGCGACATGGTGAACTGGGTTCACCACGGTCCGATTGCAGAAAAGCGTTCAAGATGGATGACGACCGCCGAGTTCGTTGATGGGAAGGCTTATTTGTATTATGATTTTCCAAACGACCAAGACCCCCACTTGTATATCGACGAGGACCTTGCGGACGGAACGCCCGGCAAGGACATGGGGCTCGTTTTCAAAGATCCGTCCCACGGGTCGGATTGCGCAGTCATTCGGGATTTGGATGGGAAGTTCCACATGATCTCCGAGGACTGGAGCCCCATTAATGCCTCTAAGCACGCTTGGGATTCGCCTCTGGCCAGCCACGCGATCAGTGAGGATGGTCTTGGTAATTTTAAACTCGTAGCCCCACCTGTGGACCAGCGCACCAAGCCGACGGGGAAGATGGCCGCATTCAATCATCCGCATTGGACCAAGGAGGATCCTGAAAACTACCCGACGAATGTGGCTGAGTATGAAATCCACGAGCCCGAACAAAATGCATTCGGCGATTGGGCAGCGATTTCCATCGGGGGGCAATATTATCTCTTCGCCGACTTCGAACCGGCGGGCGCGAAGGGTCAGATGGACATGCAGATCGCACGGTTCACCTCCTCGGATATCAACAAGCCTTTCACCTTTTGCGGAAGCTTCGGTAGCGGCCATCCCGACCCCGACATTTGCTTTGCCGAGGGCCGATTCTACCTGATCAACCAGACGAGCCAAGATTACATCAGCTCTGGACCTTGGGTGGAACGCGTCGAGGCGCGGGTGGGGGTCGATACCGACAAGGACGGCCAAATCAACGAGTGGACGCCCTGGCAAGAAGTCCACGAGAAATACGATGACATCCCCGGATTTTCGAAACAGATCGCCAAGGTGCCGGCTGCTCTCGATCTCTCAAAGCTGCCGGCCGGGTATGGATTCCAGATCGAGTTGAAAACCACCGAAACCACCGAGAACAAGGTCAAACCGATCTTGGACAAGCTCGCCCTCTCGTTTGTGGAGTAATGCCATCGAAATGACAAAATCCACAAGTCAACCACTGCGATATGGTCCCGGGGAGCGCGCCCGCCCCCGGGCGCTGTCTGGTGCGCCCCGCGCCAGACATGCTGACTATCCGCCGGCCTGCGGCCGCAATTTTTCAAACTGCATCGCGAGGGCGCGAGGCAGAACGCCCGAGGGCGGGCGTGCTCCCTGGGACCTGATATCGGGCCTGCGTGTTTTCTTGGCTTCCCATCTTCCCGTATGCGCGAATGAGCCTTCTCCCGCCCCCTACGACGGTTCCTGCGAATCCCTCCAAAAAATGCCGGTTCCGGCGTGGTTCGATGATGGGAAGATCGGCATCTGTATTCTTTTGAAACAAGAATCCCCATTCCCCTCGCGGATCAAAAAAACAACGCCAGCCCGCAAGGTGGGCGCCCTTTTGCTCTCAGGTCTTCTGCTTGGCCAGACGCTTCTCCCAGCCGCTCCGCAGCCTTCCTCGGCGGAAGCGAAGCCGCTCTCGGGCAGCCGCCCGAATATTATTCTCATCATCACCGACGACCAAGGCATGGGCGATCTGTCTTGCATGGGGAACCCGTATTTGAAGACGCCGCACCTCGACCGCCTTCATGCCCAAGGTGCGCGATTCACCGACTTCCAGGTGAGCCCAACTTGCTCGCCCACACGCGCCGCGCTCCTGAGCGGGCGGCATGAATTTGAGGTGGGCGTCACCCATACTATTTTACAACGCGAGCGCCTCGCTTCGGGAGTGGTCACGCTCGCCGAGGCCCTGCACCGCGCTGGCTACGCCACGGGCCTTTTCGGCAAGTGGCACCTCGGCGACGACACGGCGTATCTGCCGCAGAATCGCGGGTTCGACGAAGTTCTCATGCACGGTGCCGGCGGCATCGGGCAGTTCGCCCACGGTGATTTTAAGGAAAACTCCGAGACTCCCTACTTCAACAATGTGCTTCTGCACAACGACACCGTCGTTCGCACAAAAGGCTTCTGCACAGACTTTTTCTTCCGCGCGGCCACAGCATGGATCAACCGCCAACACGCGGAGAAAAAACCATTCTTCGCTTACATCGCTCTGAACGCTCCTCACTCTCCGATGATCGCGCCGGAGAAATCCAAGAGGCGGTTCCTCGATCTCGGGTTTGATGAACAATCCGCCGCCCGTTACGGAATGATCGAAAACATCGACGAAAATGTCGGTCTCCTCCTCGCCGACCTCGAAAATCACAGCATGCTGGGGAACACGCTTGTCGTGTTCATGACGGACAACGGCATGGGCATGAAGCCAGGCAAAATTCATGGCAAAAAATTCATCCCCTACAATGCCGGCCTGAAAGGCGGTAAGAACTCGGCCGACGAGGGCGGCACGCGCGTGCCGTCGCTTTGGATGTGGAAGGGCCATCTCGAGGAAGGCATCGACATCTCCGCGCTGACCGCCCATGTCGACCTCTACCGCACCCTCTGCGACTTGGCCGGAGCCGAAATCCCTCCCTCCCCCCTCGAGCCCGGCGGGCGCTCTCTGGTTCCCCTTCTCGAAAATCCCAAGACCGCTTGGCCCGACCGCACACTCTTCACCCATATTGGGCGCTGGAATCCCGGCGGGCGGGAAAAATCCAAAAGCACCAACTGCGCCGTGCGGACCAACCGCTGGCGCTTGGTGAACCGCAATCAACTCTACGATGTCCTTGCCGACCGCAGCCAGACCAAGGATGTCGCCGCCGATCACCCCGAGGTCGTAGCCGGTCTCCAAAAAAAATATGACGCCTGGTGGGACTCCCTGCCCCCCCTTCTCGTCAACGAAGACCTGCCCGATATCAAACCCGGCGAATTCCCCCTCCAAAAGCTTCGCAACACCCAAGGGGAACCCCCTCTGTGGGAGCCCGCCCACCAATAATCAAGCAAACGAAACAACCATGATCACCCGCACATTGATCTCGGTGCTTGCCGCCATCGTTTTCTGCTCTTCAGCACGGGCCCAGGAAATGGACGAATTGTGGGGCGAATCCGTCGTCAAGCCCCGCTTCGACGATGCCAGACGAGGCACACTGTTTGAACAAGGCAACTACGCGATGTTCATCCACTGGGGGCTCTATTCCCAGATCGCCAACAAATACAAAGACAAGACCTACTACGGCATCGGCGAGTGGATTATGCACGGGAGCATGGCCGGCATTCCTGTCCGGGAATACAAGGAACTCGCCGCCACCTTCCGACCCGACAAGTTCGACGCCAAGGCCATCGCCAAACTCGCGAAGGATGCCGGCATGAAATACATCGTCTTCACGAGCAAACACCACGACGGCTTTGCGATGTATGACTCGAAGTCCAACGACTTCAATGTGGTCAAGGCCTCCTCCCCCAAGCGCGACCCCATGAAGGAACTTGCCAAGGCCTGCAAGGAGGAGGGGATCGGGTTGGGATTTTACTATTCCCACTATCAGGACTGGACCTTCCCCGGCGCCAGCAGAGGGCCCACCACCGATGCGGAGGGCAAGCCAGCAACCTTCAACGACTACTTCGCCAAAAAATGCCGGCCGCAAGTGGAGGAAATCACCACCGAATACGGCCCCATCGAAATCGTTTGGTTCGACACACCCGGCGGGATTCCCAAGAAATATGTCGAGGAACTCCTGGCCATCGTCCGCAAAAACCAACCCGCCGCCATGATCTGCAGCCGCGCCGGGCACGGACTCGGCGACTACCGTTCCCTCGGCGACATGGAGGTGCCGGTTGCCAATGTGGAAGGCCTCTGGGAAACCGTGGACACCACCAACGACTCGTGGTCCTTCGCTTGGTATGATGAGAACTGGAAGACCCCGGAAACCATTCTCGAGCGTCTGATCGCCACCGTCGCGCGGGGCGGCACCTACATGCTTAATATCGGCCCACGCGGTGACGGTTCGGTTCCGGAGCGCGCGGCGGAAGCCCTCCGCGCATCCGGCGATTGGATTCGCCGCTACCCGCAGGTCGTCTATGATGCCGACCCCTCGCCATGGCAACACGCCCTGCCATGGGGCGATGTCACCGTGAAAAACAACACCCTGTTTCTCACCGTCTTCAAGTGGCCCGCCTCGGGCAAACTCCACCTGCCGGGCCTCAAGACCGGCATCGAGTCCGCCAAACTGCTCCACGGCTCGAAGTCGGAAACGCTCACCCATCACTCGGAAAACGGCTGGACCTCTTTCACCGTGCCCCCCGCAGCGCCCGAGAAATTGGTCTCCGTGATCCAAGTGAACCTGCAAGGCAAGCCCGAGGCAGACCCCTGCTTCGGCCTCGATCCCGAAGTCCCCACCGAGATCCCCTCGGATTTCGCGACCGTCACTGGCGCCACCAAGAAAAACAAAAGGTGGATGGAAAAATTCGGGGAGTGGAAGCACTGCCATCAAATCTCCGAATGGGAACCCAGCGGGAGCGCCACTTGGGAACTCGATGTGATCCAACCCGGCGACTATCAGGTGGACCTCACCTACGCCGGTGAGAACCCACTCGTTTGGAGCGTGGCGGTGGAGGGTGGCGAGACCATCCAAAACCAGCAGAGCGCCTCAGATATCTATCAATCGCTTCCCATCGGTTGGCTGAATTTTCCGAAGCCCGGCAAATACAAAGTGAGCGTGGCATGCCTCGACGGCCACCTCGAGACCGCCAGCCTCAAGTCCCTCCGTCTCACGCCCGTCACAAATCTTTCGTTAGCCAGCCACACATCCAGAATCCGATGAGTATCATGATGACATCCCTGGTTCTGCTGCTCGCAGCCCTCATGCTCCCGGCGCGTGCCACCGAAGGGTCAGCCACCTTGCGCCCCGCGTTCTCTTGGGACAAGGTTCCGATCTACCAGATGTTTGGCGATGGCACGCGTCTCCTCAACGAGGCCGAGCTCAGCAGCATCGCCGCCAGCTCGGATTTTGTCTGCATTGAGAAGAGCCACGGCTTCAAAGAACTGGGCTGCGCGAAGCTCGGGGCGGCGCGGGAGATCGCACGCTTCAAGGAGACCGATCCCAAGACAACCTGCCTGCTCTATTTCAACTCGGCCTATGCCTATCCGTTCACGACCGACTCCCGTGTTTTCGGCAGGAATGTCATTGGGGAGCCCTTCCGGTCCTTTCTGCTTCTTGATCCGCAAACCGGCGAGCTCCTGCGCCGCGACCGCGTTCCGATGTTTGATGTTTTGAAACCCGAGTTCCGCACCTGGTGGGCCGAAACCGTCGGCAAAGGCGTCCGCGAATCCGGAGCTGACGGGCTGTTCGTTGACCAGATGCACGGATTCGCCTACCACCGCCCGCCTCAGAGATCAGAAGTGGACGCTGCCCAAGCGGAAATGATGCGCATGGCGAAGGCGGCCATCGGCCCGGAAAAAATCCTGCTGCTCAACAACGGCGCGCACATCCCCGCATTGTTTGAAGTCGGGGATGCCTTCATGTTTGAACATTTCAAGGCCGACCAGCTCACCAAGGAAGCCATCGTCGCGGATTGGAATCTTATGAAAAAGATCTCCGCCGCCGGTAAAATCTCTGTTTGGCGCATCGGCGTGAATAAGGAACCCGAGGGGACAAAGTGTGTCAGCGCGGCCGAATTCGAAAAGTTCGCGCGCGAGCGGCTTCCCTATCACCTTGCGGTCTTCCTCATCGGTGCCCAGCCCTACTCCTACTTCCAATACGGCTGGGGCTGGACCCTCCAAAGCGGAAGCCTTGTGGAGTATCCTGAATTTTCCAAACCTCTGGGAGCGCCCAAAGGAGAAGCGACCCGACCCGATCCCGCTGCCTGGACCTTCACCCGCGAGTTCGAAAGAGCGAGTGTTCGTGTGGATCTCGAGACCGGTCAGTCTGAGATCATCTGGCATTGATAAAAATGACCCGCATAACCATGAAAAAAACCACCCATCTAATTACCCTCACCCTTTTAGGCCTCAGCATGGCGCTGCCCATCTCCGCCCACGCCGCGCCAGCCAAGCCGAACATCCTCTTCGTCATCACCGACGACCAAGGCTACGGCGACTGGAGCGTCAACGGCCACCCGTTGCTGAAGACGCCGCATGCCGACAAACTCGCCGCCGAGAGCGTGCGCCTCGAGAATTTCTATGTGAGTGCCTCCTGCTCTCCGACACGCGCGGCCTTGCTCACCGGCATGCATGAATTCCGTAGCGGAGTCACGCACACGCAACATCCCCGCGTGAGCCTTCCCCATGATACCACCACCTTGCCGGAACTTCTCCTCACGGCGGGATACCGCACGGGCTTCGTCGGTAAATGGCATCTTGGCCAACCCCCGTCGGGGCATGGTTTCGAGTGGTGCTCGACCAACCAGGGCGGCCCCTTCGAGCACTTCGATCCCATGATGGTCCGCAACGAGAAGAAAACCAAAGAGACCGGCTACCGCGAGGATATCTATTTCAGCGACGCGATGAATTTTATCACGGAAACCAAGGATCAGCCGTGGTTCATGTATCTCTCCACCTACTCGCCCCACGATCCGCTCAAAGCCCCCGAGGAGTTCGTGGCTCCATTTCGTGGGAAGGTCACCGAGGAACAAGCCGAGTATCTCGGCATGGTGGCCAACCTCGATTATAACATCGGCCGCATCATGGCGTTTCTGAAAGAGAAGAACCTCGATGAAAAGACCATCGTCGTGCTCATCTCCGACAACGGCCAGACCTATGGGCTGGATGTTTACAATGCCAACATGCGCGGCTGCAAAGCGACGGTCTGGGAAGGCGGCCTGCGCAGCTTCTCCTACTGGCGCTGGACCAATCATTGGTCACCACATCAGGTGGACAATCTCAGCGCGCACATTGATGTCCTCCCGACCCTCTGCGCGGTGGCGGGCGCCAAGATTCCCGACGACCTCCAACCGGAGATCGAAGGATTCAACCTCCTGCCCGTCCTCGAATCCAAAGACCCCATAGCCTGGCACGACGACCGGTTCCTTTACCACCATGTCGCCCGCTGGCCCGGAGGCATGGCCGCCGACCACAAATACGCCATGGCTGGAGCGCGGCAGGGAAACTACCTCCTCCTGCGCAGCCGTCCCTGCGACAATCCGAATTGCGAAGAAGCCAATGGCCAGCAATGCGACACCCTCCGGAGCGTCGAGGCGGGAAGCAAAAGTGCGACTTATACTGCCGAAAATGCCCAATACCACTGGGGTGTGACCCCTCCCGGGCGCTGGGCTCTCTTCGAGGTGAAAAAAGACCCCGGCTGCATGAACGATCTCGCTACCGCCGAACCCGAACGCGTGAAGGCGATGGGCGCGGCTTATGACAAATGGTGGGATGCCACCTACCCAGTGATGGTCAAGCGCGGCGGAGATGCCGAGATCGTCTGGAGCAAGGTCCAAACCGATTTGATAAACAAGAAAAAGGCCGCCAAAGCCGCCGAAGCCGCCAAAGCCGAACAAGAGAAAAAAGCCGACCAGTAATCCCAACTACCCCACAATAAAACCATGATCAAACGCACACTGACCCTGCTCGGCCTCGGCATCGCCCTAGCTATTCCCGCCCACGCCGCACCTCCACCGAACATCGTTCTCATGCTCGCCGACGACCTCGGTTGGCAGGAGTTGAAATGCTACGACATCGACGAGCCGAGTCCGGCGGATACTCCGAATATGGACGCTCTCGCCAAGCGCGGCATTCTCTTCCGCCATGCGTATTCGCCCGCTCCGAGTTGCACACCGAGCCGATGCGCGATCATGAGCGGCAACCATCCCGCCCGCGCCCAGACTACCCATGTCGCCGGTGGCAATCCGCCGGGGGGGAACCCCAAGCAAAGAATGATCACGCCGTGGTTCAGCGGGCGCATGCCGGCGAACGAGCAGACGATCGCCAGAACGCTTCGCGAAAATGGCTACGCCACCGGGCACGCCGGAAAGTGGCACATGGCTCATGGTCATTATTCTTTCCCGCGCCCGTTGGACCAAGGGTTTGATTTCACCACCCATCAAGGGGGCGGCGCCCGAGGAATCCAAGTCGGCATGAATCGCCTCCAAGGCTTCGCCACCGACCAGCCCGGCGATCCCTTCCGCCTCGATGCCGAGGGCTTCCCCACCGACTCCGTCACCGAGGGCGCGTTGAAGTTCCTGGAGACGAACAAGGACAAGCCGTTCTTCCTCTACTATTCGACTTGGCTCGTTCACACACCCATCCAGTCCCGCAGCAAGGCGCTCCTCGACAAATACTGCCAAAGGCTCGGCGTCGATCCGGCCAACCGCAAAGCGTGGCCGCCTAATCAAGGTCAGAAAAATCCCTTCTTCTGCGCCATGGTGGAAACGCTCGACCACTATGTCGGCAAGCTCGTCACCTTCCTCGAAACCACCGACGACCCGCGCAACCCGGGCCACAAGCTCATTGACAATACCTATATTTTCTTCTCGTCCGACAACGGCGGAGTGGAAGGGGCCAAGGGCGAAGGCGTGAGCGACAACGCCCCGCTCTCCGCAGGCAAGACCTCGCCGCGCGAAGGCGGCGTGCGCGTCCCATTCCTCGTCTCCGGCCCGGGCATTCCTGCCGACAAGGAGAGCGATGTCGTTGTCAACGGCCTGGATTTTTATCCCACCATTCTTTCGATGGCCGGGGTCAAGAAACCCGAGGGCAAAAACCTCGACGGCGCCAATCTCCTGCCATTGCTCACCGGGGCGGTGGATGAATCCAAGCTTGTGCTCGACCAAAACGGCAAGCCGCGCACGGAGATGATCTGGCACTATCCTCATGGCTCCATGCAAAGCACGATCCGCGCGGGGGATTTTAAACTCATCCGCAACTACGACACCCAAGGCGGAAAAGTGCCGGCGCTCGAGCTCTACCGCCTCGTCGATACCAAGGATGGCAAGTCGGCGCGCGTGGATATCGAGGAGGCGAAAAACATCGCCGCCGAGCAGCCTGATAAGGCCACCGCGCTGAATGCCCGCCTCACCGAAATCCTCACCGAGATGAAGGCCAGCCTGCCCTACTGGAATCCCACCTGCAAACCCCCGCTCCCTAACCAAGAGAAAGTCCCCGCCGTCACAGGGCATACGGTCGATGGTCAAACGGTCACAGCAACCTTCCAGGAAAACGGCGCCCGCGTCGTCCGCGCGGATGCGATTTACACCACAAAAGACAGCCCCGGAGAGTGGTTCCGCATGATCGGCGAGGTGGACAACGGCACGGCCAAGCTCGCCCTGCCGCCGGAGGCCACCGAAACCTTCATCAACCTCATCGATGAAAACAATTTCATGGTGAGCTATCCCCAAGCAGCCGCTGCCAAGCCGACGGGTCGCGGAGGCAAAGCCGAGGCTGGGGGAGACGGTGAAGACGGCAGCGGCGCAGCGGTCGGCGGCGCCATCCCGCTCGGTGGGGCGGCCAAGCAATCCTCGTAACGCAGGCGCACTACTCATCTCACTCCATGTCTCCAAGACTCTCGATTTCAGCCGACTTCGCCTCGATTGGTCCCGGGGAGCGCACCCGCCCTCGGGTGCCGTTGGGTGCGCCCCGCGCCCGACATGGTGTGATTCCACCCGCCTCTGGCGGCATTCTTTCCAGGCCACCCCG
>Ga0247837_1002815_pt1 | contig 31852 bp, 24 predicted proteins | sample LaCtaG_2_FD_187115 | JGI IMG/M metagenome (GOLD analysis project Ga0247837, IMG submission 187115) | Freshwater microbial communities from meromictic Lake La Cruz, Castile-La Mancha, Spain - LaCruzMarch2015_14.5m | ecosystem: Environmental > Aquatic > Freshwater > Lake | place: Spain: Castile-La...
CCTTTTCTATATGCTTTCATCGTATAATTTGGGAAGTTTCCTATCGATATAGTGCAAATTCGCTCAATTTTCCAGTAAATCCGGCAAATGTTTATAAATAAGCTAATTCTATGATAAAACTGCCTATTTGACCCTTGCATCCTACAAGCCCTAACTAAGTAAATTAAGTCCCAAGTATCCAAAGTATAGAACTTCCAAGTGATTTAATACGCCAAAGGAGTGCTTCGCCTGATAATAAGGCGCGTAGGGCTGGCCAAAGGGCCTAAACTCTCTATGCCGCTTTCAAACCGCGATGCACGAATTGCGTAGTTCATTCGTGCATAGTGTTTCAACATCTCCCTGATTTTTAATACAAGACTAAGACCGCCGGATATTGAAGGCACGAAAATAGCAGTGAAAATGCAAATTATAGCAGTTGTTTCCATGACCGAGGAAACAATCGGGGGAATGTCGAATTGGAAACATATTGTAAGGGTGAAAAGGAGGAATAGGGCGACTTCGGATATAGTGACAGTTATCGCATCTAGCTTGCTAGTGATTGGAAGTACAAGCAGGAGATAAGCCACATTCTAATTGATAGATACGATAAGGGAGTGGACTGCAGTGATTAGGACCTGTGCAATTGGGTAGAAGTTGAGGAAAATTAGGGTGAGAGAGTATACTAACCGTCGAAACACAAAGAGGAAATAATACAGACTGGCAGCTCGAGTGCTTTTAAACCCCTCGTATAGGAACTTCCAATAAGGAATCCTTTCGAAGTTCCTTATGGAAATTTCTGATTTGCTGAAGTTGTATGCAAACGCGAGGAAAAGTGGGAAAGCGCAGCACAGACCTGCAAATAGGCAGCCCAGAATTGAGTTGAGTGCTAGAATGGGTTGAGAAAAGGAAAGCTGGGTGGAACTTACTACTCGAAGTTGCAGGAAAGCGGCTATACACAGGTCTAAATAGGTCTCTATTAGGTGCATTATGAGATTTCTCCATCTAAATCCTTGCACCATAGTTGCAAAATATTTCGCGATTGTCTGACTTTTGCACTTTGACGCAGCTAAAAAGATGGGAATAAGCACCAAACTAAATGCAAAGGACGCCACTATCACCCCTGCATTCGATAAGAAAGCCGCACTCTCATACCCATAACTTCTAGCAAAATCCGGAGTACTGAGTTGAAGCCTCCCTTCTACCTCAGTGGAAATCGTGAAAGGATTTGAGAAATAAGATTGAAGATTCACAGATACCATTCGAGCTTTAAGGGAATTTGGAAGTGACAATGTCGCAAGTAGAAAATAGGTAATCATCTGCACACTATTAATAAGGGTGAAAAGGGACATGGGGTTGCTGGAAAGGACGCTGGCGGCTACACCCCCGACTGAAGCACTTGTAGTGACTGCTGCTGTAGCTGTAGATACTTTTGCAGTGTATACTTTGCTATCTGTTCCTGAGCCAATAGGGTGCAGAGCTATGACGAAGTGAGTAGTCAGGAGATGATTGCCGAAGACATCGAGGAAGAAGTGAGGGTTAAGTAGGGATATGCTGAGTTCATTGTTGGCAGGGAGATAGGTGCTGTTCACTACTAGGGTGAGGTTGTAGGTCTGGTTGGCTACGAGTTCTGCCATAGTTGCAGTGAAGTTGTACTCGTTGGAGTCAGTGTCGCTCAAAAAAAGCAGTAAAGAGAAAAACTGCAGTTGCGGGTTTATCACTTGAGAGAAATTCAAAAGGACACTGTTAGTCTGTTCCAATACCGCTGTAACGTTCACTCCTTTATAGGGGTTAGGCAGAGGCAGACATAGCCACTTTTCAGTATCTTCGGAGTAGTTCGGAGGACAGTGGAGCTGGCAATTCCCCTCGACTCTAAAGTAGCCTGGGAAACATTTCGAGCAATCCAAGTAATCGCAGGAAAAGCAGCCCATTGGACACTGCACACAGCTGCTGACAGGCCTGTAGAACCCAGCGGAACATGTACACGTGGTGTTGCTTACCTCTGCATTAGCCTGGCAAGAAGTGCAGACCGAAGCAGACGAACAGCCTAAACATGGATCCAAGCAGGGTTCACAACTCGAGGTCGACGAACTAGGGAAATAGGAAGTCGCACAAATGCACTTTCCATTAGCGTCCAAAACAGCCCCATTCTTGCATTGAGTGCACGCAGAAGCCACCGAACAAGCAACACAAGTACTATCGCAGCAGTTCCCAGTGGAGTCCAGATACAACCATTGCGTGCACAGGCACTTTCCGTTTGAGAGATAAGCACGCGCCTTACACCCTGAACACATCAGAGGTCCCTCTCCGACGCAAATAAGACACTGAACATCGCAGGGGACACACACTAAGGCCGAGTTCCGATACCATCCATCCTCACAGTCACAAGTGGAGACTGGGGGACTTATAAGCTTAGTATTGGAGGGACAGGCTATGCAGTCTTGAGGAGAAGGACCGCCACACTCTTTACATATCGTGGAGCAACTTGAGCATAGACCCGTGATTGAATTTCGGAAAAAGCCACTATTGCATATACAGAAGTTTGGAGACGCACCACTAAGGTGAGCATTTGGGTAGCAGTAGGTGCAACCGGAAGGCCCTGTTGATGCACAGACTTGGCAAGTGAGGGCGCATGTGAGAGAAGTAATTGTCTCCACTGGGTTCCACACATAGTCACTTATCGACAGTCTCAACATTTCCAAATTATCCATATTCCTGCCCACAACATACACAAATGTTCCCACACATATATTCAACAGTCCAGTGTAGCGATACACAGCATCCCAATTCTGGGCATCTGTGAAGTAGGATATATAAGCCGGCTGGTGCCAAGCACTTTCTGGACTGTCTAAATGGCCTAAAATGTATTTTGCAGCTCCTCTTCCTCCACATACTAGTGCATCCCCGCAAACACTGATTTTCACTGTCTGAGAGTACTGGTATGGATCCCAACCTATGGCACTTTGATACGGTGTGAAAGTAGCGACTGTAAATAAGGTTTGAGTCATTGTTGCATAGAAGATAGTCATCAAACCAAGAGGGCCTCTTGCAGCTATATAAAGCCCATTTGATACAGCAACCATTTGAAATGTACGGTAATATGGCGACGTTCCCCAACCTAAAAAATCACTAAATTGGTCAGTAACCGGAGCTGTGTTGAAGTTCCATAGACTTGTGACTGTATTGAATGAAAAGAGATACAACCCAGCCGAGCCTCGCATTATATACCACAGAGAAGTGCCTTGTCCCACCATCTGAAAGGTCAAATAGTACTTCTCCTGCCCCCATGCAGAGTCACTGAGGAATACATTGAGAGTGGGGAGCAGAGACCAGGTAGAAGTGACGGTGTCGAAGCAGGCGAGACGAATCCCTGTATTGTCTCTGGCAGAAATGTATAGAGAAGTGCCTACTGCCGCAGCTCTGACGGTCTTGTAATAGGCTACATTATTGTATCCTTCTGAGTCAGTCAAATAAGGGAAACTTGGGAGAGTGGCGAACACTGCTGTGGTCGTATCAAAAGAGACCAGCAGAGTAGATAATCCAGCTCTTCCAAATGCGTACACCTTGGAACTTATAGGCACTAAACAGATAGTCGCGTAGTAAAGCTCATACACCCACCCTGTGGAGTCTATCATCAGCGCGTACTTCTTCGAAACTACCCACTTCTGCAGACTTGCATCAAACATCGACACCAAAATCCCTGCATCTCCTCTCGTGAAGTGAACCAGTTTGTCCCCAACAGCCACAACCTTCACAGTCGAGTAGTACTGCGGCTGGGTCCAGTTCACAGCAGTCGCACTGCAGACCAGAGTCAGGACCATTGCTAACATTAAATATTAACTATGAGCGCTAGTCCTAGGCATGTGCTTCTGCAGTACAAAGCAGAATTGACTATATAGCATGCAGAATAGCTTTACTCTTCTTCGTTGCTTTGGGTCCACTCAGGCAACAGTTATTTCCACCGTTTGTAATGGAAAGTGTCTTGAGTACCTATTGTCCTTTGGTACTCGTCGGTCCTTCCGGAGTGGGCAAAGGGACTCTTATCAGCCTTCTCACTTCCGAGTTTCCTACAGCGTTCGGATTCAGCGTCTCTTGCACAACTCGGAAGCCAAGGGCAGGGGAAGCCCATGGGACTCACTATTTCTTCACTACGGTAGACGATTTCCAAGAGCGAAAAAGCCGCGGAGACTTCATCGAAACCAACCAAGTGCACAGCAACTTTTACGGCACTCTCAGATCCGAAGTAGTCCGACTGCAAAGCGAAGGCAAAGTGTGTGTGCTGGACATAGACGTGGGCGGGGCGAAGCAAATCCATGCAGCAGGCCTAGAAAGCACTTACGTGTTTATTCGCCCGCCAAACATGCAAGAATTGGAAAGGAGATTACGGACCAGAGGAACTGAGGACGAATCCGCACTGCAAATTCGCCTTTCTAATGCTATTCAGGAGCTGGGAGAGGGAGAAACTCTGACCCACATTTTCACCCGTACCCTAGTGAATGACCAACTGGACCAGTCCTATGCACTGCTCAAATCTATGCTTTCGGAAGTATATCCGCAGTTAAGAACCAGCTCTTAGGACCACTCGTAGCACTCGCCCCAGTCCCACTCGTACTCTTCCTGCAGACAGGCCACGTCACAGCGCCCGTTGCCTTGCATTTCTATTGGATTGCAGACGCACGCCAAAGTCTCCGCCCCACTCCCTCCTAAGCACGACAAATCGCAGTTCTCATCGAGACTCATCAGAGGCAGACAGAAGCAATCCATCGTGTTTCTCTCATAATCATAGCAAACTGCATCACAGTGGTCATTCCCAGATAAGACGGAACACAGGTCTTCTCGAGTACAGTCTCCGCCATGGTCTAATTGCTCTGTAAGGCAGGACGACTCGCAGAAGCCGTTGCCTGGGAGGCAAAGGCCTGCCTGAGGAGAGGAGAGGAAGGCTTGGTGGGCGCTGCAGAGGAGTAGGAGAAGTGCGTGTAGGAGTGAGGGCGGCATTAGTATAGCCGTTAGGGGAGGGAGGAAACGAGTCACTTCGGTGAAATGGAGGGAGGCCTGAAAACAGGAGAAATTTCACTGGAAAAGGCAGTTTAGAGGGAAATCAGGAAGTTCACTTATAATATTTTACATGCGAAATCGGGATAAATTTCCACAATCGCCAAATTTGTTCCTAGAAAAACACACCCGAACAGCCAGTTCAAAGTCAATATAAATGCAACTCCCTTCTCTGCAGTACTGACGATATGCCAGAAAAGTAGGCACATATGCCAGTTCTCCTGTAGTCTTTCCAAATAAGCGCTAACTCTACCAGCAACCCCAATGCGCTTTTATTCGCCATGCTAAAGTAAACTATGGGCTGCATGCATGTGCAGCAGCGGGCTTTATCAGGCTCTATCTCCAGTTTTTCTAGGCGGAAAGCCCAGTCCAACCGCACAGTCCTGCGCAGTTCTCCCCTGCCAACCAAGCCCATCCCTTCCCACGAAGGGTGGAAAGTGCATACTTTGCGTGCACTGACCCGGCTACAGGGGGATTCACGGGCCTTTGAGTGGCTGGCAGCTGTGAAAACCGCAGTAGCAGCGTGGAACACTGAGGAGGATATCAGGTGGAGGGAGAACTTGAAGTGGTACCACTTGCACTCGGCCATTGGGACGAAAAGGAAGAGTCGAGGGGGAAAGACGGGGAAAAAGTCAATTTGGATGCTGCCGGGGATGAGTGCGGATAGTGTGTTCATGGTATCAGACCAAGAATTCCTCGAAAACCAGCTCCGCTGTTCAATGAACCACGGCATCGCCTACATGTTAGCAGTGTTTATCACCGAGTTTTCCCGCATTTACTCCAATACCACAGGACTCTGTGCGGAGTCAGGGGCGCTAGCAGAGGCTATGAAGAGAGATATAGCGGATTTCAGCACTTTGGCGGAGGACTCGTTGGAACTTTACTATGAGCCGATAGACTTGCTGGCGCTGTTTAGGAAGTCGAGGCAGTTTCTGGGCTTTCTGATTCGAGATGTAATACTAGAAGACCCGTCTGTGAGCTCAATGCTGCTCTCTGCTATCCGCGCAGGCCGCTCTGAGGCAGACTCCGCTATCCGCAGCCAGTTCGTGCGCTACGCTAACTGCGACTTGCAGGATATCCACTCTGCAGCGAAAGACACCCTCGTGCAAGTCTCTCGCGCTGACCCAGGCTTCAACGCTTCCATCCACATGCTGCACATCCTTTCCGAACACCCCCGCCTCAAAGACCAAGTGCAAGCCTTGTTCAGTGTGTCTGAGGGAGTGCACGAAGCAGTGTTGTACCACCAGGGAGTGGAAGCAGAGGCTTTAGACGCAGACGACCTTTTGTCTCTATTCGTCTTCTTCGTGCTAAGAGCGGGAGTCGACCTGGGCAGTCATGTGGAGCTGCTGACCAGTCTTGTTCCTACGGATGTGATGGCGGACGCTACAAGTTACAGTCTAGCGACACTGGAGGGCGCGCTAGATTTCATAGCCTTCAAACTGCCTAAATAGCCGCACTTCCCTAGCCACTCCCACACTCTGCAGCACACCCCTGCTATCCTTGCAAAGCTTTGGATTTCGGCCGGACCACAGGCGCCCTGAGAAAGTGCCGAGAGAGTTCTCGACTCATAGACTGGGCTGAGTGCACGAATTCATACGACCGCTCCATAGTCTGCTGTATGTCTTTCAATATATCTTGTTTGGACTTGAAGGGAAACACAGGGAAAGCGCTATGTCGGAGACTCGTCCGTCCCTTGGTGGAAAGTCTAGGGGCTTTTGTGGAGGCTTGGGACTGTAGTCGTCTGCGGAGGGGTTCTGGACTAGGGACGCTTTGCTTTGCGTTGGGGCTGGCAGTGTAGGCCAGGCCTTCACTTTTGAGGAGGGTTTGTTGACTGACAAGGGAGTTTTCCACTTCGTGCACCTTTGCTTTGAAGGCGACTTCTTCCTGGTCCTTGGTTTTCACATATGTCTCTTCCACCTTGACTAGGAGGCTTTGGTCGATTTTTCTAAAGCGAGCTAGTAGCTGCAGCGAAGAAGACACTCGCAAATTGGTGGGAGAGGCCTCAGGACTTGTGCAAGTCTCAGGCTTGTCAATCGATACAGGAGTAGGAGGCTCAACAGTCAATAGATTGGGAGTTTTGGACACTGAGGAAGCAACTCCCTTCCTTTTCACTGAAAAGAACGATATTGTCGCTGCCTTTTGCTCGGATTTCGGGATGGGAATGAGGGATTTCGGACCGTGAGTTGGAGAAGTCGCTAAGCGATACCGAGTCTTCTGCAAGTCCTCCAAGACCAGTGGCCGAAACCTCGCCATTACAGTCTAAATACTAGTAATTCCTCACACTTCTCCTAGTTCTCTGCTTCTTCTCAGGAGAGCCCTGCAGCCAGGGCCTTTCCGTAGCCAAGCCCTCAGTCGTGTCCCTGGCCGTAGCTGCAAAGGCTCTTAGTGGGGTGGACTGAAAGAGGGTCTTGTTGGAGTGGCGGAAGGACTGGAGAGTGGAGTTGCAGTGGTCTATGAGGCTTTCCATGGTGCTGAGGCGCTGGTGGGAGCGGCTTTCTTTGGCTCCCGGGAGGAAGCGAAGGCTGCGGTCGGTCTTGAGAGGGGAGAAATTGGGCAAATTTGCCTCCGATTTGCTCTTAGTCCCCAGTTCATACGCAGCTTTCCGCCCCTCAATGCCCTGCTTCACCCTTCTTTCCGCCCCTCTCGAGTACTGCTTCCCCAGCAACTCCGGCTCCAGCGGCTTCACCAGCCTCTTGCGATTCTCAATGAGGTAGTTGAGGAAAGAAACCTGCCTTTCCCTCGCATACTGCGCCCTTTCCAGCCTCAACCGCTTCAAAAACTCCTGCTGCTGTCGCTGAGGCCACAAGTCCGACACATGGAACCCTGCAGTTTTCTTATACTTCCCTGCCACAAGCATCAGTCCTGCAGGGTCGATTTGGGCTGCAGCTGTGCGGAAGCCGAAGTTGTCCAATTCCTTCATGCCTTTCGCCAGTTCTGGACTGGTCAGAAGAGCTAGAGGGAGACTGATGCCGGAACGCCGGGCTTGGACTGTCTTGCGGAGCATGTTTTGGTGGGAGAGAGACTGGAAGATGCTGTGCCGCGGCAGTGCCGGGGAGTCCGTAGAGACGTTGGAAGAGGTCGCAGGACGGTGGGGAGCCTCAGGGGAAGCAGTGGACATTAGATAGCGAATTCAGTATATGGCCTGAGCTTTGCAACTGCCGATTCCTAGGCGTAGAGATAGTAAACAAATAGACTTTTAAGTAAGGACATAGACTTGTATTGGTTGTGTTAGAGACTACTAGCTGATTGATGAAAGGGAAATCCTCTCTGTGCACTGCTTTTCCCTGCTATCCAGCCAAGCTATAAGCCTACCAATGCAGGCCTCATTTGCCTATCACTCCATTCCCCTAGTTCCCCTCACAGAAATATGCTAAACGGTCGACTCAAAGGCGACTTCTCAGGGTCTCTGCACAGTCGCGTCCAGCTCAGGACCTCCTCCCCTGTCCGTCGCAGTCGCTCCAACGCTCACTTTTCCCAGATGAAGGCCGCGGCTCCCGACATCAAGACCTTCCAGCCTATCAAACTCAGTCTGTCCCCCAGGAAAAAGACGTCCGAGTCAGGGAAAGAACTGCGCATATCCGCCAAACCGTCCAATGACTGGGAGACGCTGCCTGCAGTGGAGACGGAATTGGAGCTGTTTGAGAGGGAAATTGCACAGGAGAGCTCCACTTTCCCCTACCTCACAGAGCCCGGTACAGCTGGAAAGACCACTGTCGCTCCCAGTGCACCTAAATTCGTCTTGCAGCAGCAACACTCCAATGCATCCTCCAAAGCCCACCTCCGAACTTCAGTGGAAACTGCCTTGTCAGGCCTAACACCCAGGCTTTTCGCGCAGTTGCCAGTCAAGCCTCCGCCTGTGGAGGCCGAAAGAGTGTACCACACCTTCATTAACCTACTCACTGCTGCGGAAACTGGAGCTGCGCCTGAGCCTTTTCAACTCGCTCAGCATAGAGCGTGGAAAACTATACGGAAATTGGCAAAAGCGCCTGGGAAGCTGATTTCCAGCGCCAAATTAGTCGCGAAATCCATCAAAACCGCGACTTTTCCCACTGATTTATGGCCGAATTTGATAGAGGACCTGCGGATTTGCGCGGCTGCGAAGACTGCAGAGGACGAAGTGGCTTCCGGCTTGGCTGCCTTTATGCACTCTCTAGCCACGCAGTACAGGACTGTTGCCCTGCAGAAGGAACTCGCTAAGCAGTCCTTAGTCTGCCTGGCAGCTGATAGCGACAGTCCGAGACGGAAACTGCTGCAGTCGCTGATAAACCGGAGTACGGAGGAGAAAAGCAGTTTTGTGCCAGTGGAGGAACAGAAAAGAAACTCAAGTCCAGCGAATCCCTGTCCTTTCCCTGTCTTCCAGGCCGAAACTCCGCCCAAACCCAGCCTGCGACAGGCAGATTCCCCTGGAATCCACCTCAATTTGTCCAAAATTCGGACGAAATCGCCGGATACTCAGGCAGTGTCGAAGACAACTCCCAAAACAACGCCCAGAAAGCGAGTAACACCTAATACTACTGAGCGAGACTCGGCTCCAGAGGCGGATTTGCAGTTCTCTTCCCTCCTTTTTGAAGTGAAATTCAGCGTTTTTCTCAAGGAAAAGATGACTTTGCCTGGCTTTCTCGCACCAGAGACTGGCCAGGAACTTACTGCTGTGTGTGCAGACTTTCGGACGTGGGTGAAACACACGGATGTCAGTATTGCGGATGAGGCTTTGGAGAGGTTTTTAAGCAGTGTGGACAGGGAAGCAGTAGCCAAGTGGCACAAGAAGCTGTGCGCCAGCGGGCCTAATCGCGAGCAGACACCCACTTGGATGCAGATGTCCCTGAAGCGAGACAAAGCAAAGCTAGCCATGGACATCCACCCTGTAGGGAAGAAGTGAAGACAGTAGTGCTAAACTAGGTCCCGCAGTCCCTGTGTCCCAATATCGAAGTAGGCAGGCTTAGAGGGAAGGCAGTAGTGAGGGAGAGCGGGTGGGAGGATGGAAGGTGGCCATTCTTGTGGTGGAGACTTATAATGAAAGCCATTCTCTTGCTCACTCTGTTGCCTCTGAGTCTGGGCCTACTGGGCGTGGACGTGTCCAGCCTGACCGAGGTGTTTTCCTGCCTCAACAGCAACGGGTACAAATACGCCATAGTCCGCGGCTACATGAGCACCGGCTCCGTCGACCCCAACGCCAAGGCGAACATTGCAAACGCAAAGGCAGCAGGGATGCAGGCTGTGGACGTCTACATGTTCCCCTGTGTGCCCTGTGGAGACGCAGCTAGTCAAGCCACTGCCTTGTGGGACTCACTGGGGGGCAGTTTCGGCACAGTCTGGATTGATGTGGAAGTCTACTCCTGGAACGAAGACCAAGCCACTAACCAGGCGTTCATCTCCACACTGGTTAGTACGCTCAAAGGCCACGGCGCAATTGTGGGCATTTACACGAGTCTGTATAACTGGTCTTCCATTACAGGCGGGTGGACGGGGATGGCGAGTCTGCCACTATGGTATGCGCACTACGACGACGACGCTAGCTTCAGCGATTTCACGGGGTACGGAGGCTGGGCCAGACCTGCGATGAAGCAATACGACGGCAATCTAGTCGTATGCGGGGCAGGAGTCGACCTTAACTACTACCCCTAGGTAGGCTTCCACCCATGTGGCACTAGTCTCTGCCAGTACTATTCGACAAGTCTTTTGCATTTAGCCACTTCTGAGTCCTTTTCTGGCATCAAAGACACTGACAGTGGAGGTACTAACTGCTCTGTTTACCTAACTAGGCCTTTGAGTCTGCAGCAACTTGATCACATCCGACATGTAACTCATGTCTTTGCTGCACACAAAGCCGAAATGGTCCAAGTTGTAATCAGACTTGTAGAAGACCACTTGCTCCTTCGTCAACTGCTTTCTAAGAATGTTAGTCTCTTCTTGACTAACGATAGTGTCATGCGCTCCTCCAAGGATCGCAAGTGGAACTCTGATTTTAGAGTAATCCAGCTCAGGCGGTACAGCAGCGCCATACTCCACCTGGTTCCTTTCCGGCCCATAGTCGAATTTCCTAGGTCTAGGGTTCTTCCCGGCCACTACCTGCGACCAATAGACCATGTTCTTCGTACTCGTCCCGCCTATTAGCCTTTGGGTGTATATCGGAATCACGGCTTTCGAGTCATTTGCGAGGGTGATATCGTACCTGTCCTTGGTCAAACGCACTGCCAGGTCAGGGAAACGGACTAGGAACTTAGAGATGCTGGCGGAATTGGGGTCTGTCATAATGCTGTAGGCCTGCTTGTACTCCAGGTACTTGTGCATCCAGGGGTGGAGGAAGAGGTTCAAGTACTTGGCTTTGGGGCTGAATGTGCCGCTGAAAGGCGTGAGTAGTACTCCAATATCCACTTTATCGTTATACTGCGGAACATAGGAAAGCAGGTGCATAAGCAGGAAAGTGCCCTGTGAGTGTCCTACGTACTTGAGAGTCTTGGCTCCGGAGTTAGTCAGGACGAAGTCGATCAGAGCGGGCAGGTCCTTTTCAGCCATGTCCTGTGCACTGAAGTCCCAAAACTCCTTCGAAGCAGTATCCAAGCTAACATGCATTTTGCTCAAATGATTCCCCCTCGTGCTCGCCACCCACACATCAAAGTCAGTGTCTGCCAACTGGAACGCAGGAGGCTTGGCCCCTTCACACACCACATAGGCGAGTGCTGTATGTGTAAGTCCATGCACCATAAGCACAGGCGGCTTTCCAGTTTGCATGGCTGAGCCAGGCTTTTGGACTCGGAAGAGACGGAGAATGTAGCCGTCTCGAGTAGTGACGAAGTGGGTTTGGACCTGGTAGCCAGCCCGGAGACAGGTTTCTTCGAAAGACTGGAAGCAGACGGAGGGCAGTTTGGCCTTGCGGATGTAGGCTGAGAAGCCCAGGTAGCCTGTGGCGGCTGCTACAATGGCGGAAAGCAGCCTCATTTTTCCCAGGGACAGTGGAAGCGGATTAAGGAAAAGAGGGTTTAAGGGATGGAATAGGCGGATATTCTGGTAAGCGCAATTTCTTGCATAGCGGAACTTCACGATTTTGCACTTGTGCTATATAGCTTGAACCCCTGATGGAGGCAAAATACCTTTTCCTCTTCTGTCTCTATATGAGCTGACTCAGACATTTCCAACTGCTATTCTGCCCAACTAACAGAAAGGAAGGCGAAACGCACAATTCGCAGCAAAATCAGATTGTCGCTTATATCCAAATTTGGTAGAACTGAATGAGGGAAGATTAGCTGAATGCGGATCTTAGCGATAGCATAATAAAGCCAGATCTCCACAACTTGTTTAAAACTTCTTCATAGGCATAACTCTCCCATTCTTCATACTTCCCCTAGCAGATATGAAGTTCGGTGGTGAAAGTCCGTGCACTCCTCAATCCGCCGTGAACCGTCGCATGTCCCTACTTGTGATGTCCGCTTTGGCTCCTCGCCTAGACATTGAAGACATACCTATGACTCTCGACTCACTTATCAGCATTTTGCAGTTGACTCCTAGAGACAGGTCTCTCAGACAGCGGCTATTTGTGGCGGCGTATATGGGAGATGTGGGATTCTTCAAGAGACTGGCGAAGGACGAAGGGGAAAACGCATGCAAGCAGTGTTGCCAAGCCCTACTGTACGAAACATATTCAGTAGGCGAATTCGTATTCCGACAAGATGACCTGGGAGACCGATTCTACATCGTACTAGAAGGGTCCTGCGGGGTGCTAATTGAGACAGATCGCTCGATCCAAGAGGTGAGGACCTACGGTCCTGGGGATTCGTTCGGTGAGTTAGCCTTGCTGCAGAACCAGCCGAGAGCTGCGAGTATCCAGTGCAAGACTTTGTGTCACTTTGCAGTGCTGCGCAGGGAGGACCATGAGAAAACCCTGCACAGACTACAGAAAAGGAAACTAGACGAAAAGGTGGAATTCCTGCTGGGACAGCCGATGTTCAAGTCCTGGTCCAAAGGCGCAATGACCAAATTGTCATACTACTTCAACGAGCGGAACTACACCTGGAAGCAAGTGGTATACCGAGCAGGCGACCCTGCCAACGACGTATTCTTCATAAAAAAGGGAGAATTTCGCCTGCTGAAAGACCTACCAGTGCCTAACACCTTGGCACTAACCTCTCTAAAGCTAAGCAAACACCGCATTTTTACTAATCCCGCTGATAAGTCCAAGTCCAAGAAGCAGTTCGAAATCGCAAGTTTGACTCATGGAGAAGTCGTGGGGCTGGATGAGGTTTTCGACTCAGTGCCTAGAGCCTGCACCTGTGTCTGTTACTCTGGAGATGCAGAGACTCTCTTTATTTCCAAAGAAGACTTATTCAGAAGAGTGAAGAATGAGGAGAAAATTGCGCAGGTGAAGTCGCTGCTGAGTATGAGAGATAAGCTGAGAAGTCAGAGACTGGAAAAGCGAGAACGCATGAATCAGGAACTGATGGAGAAAGAAGCCCCAGAGAAGACTCAAACCCGAAGAACCGAACTACAGTCCCCAGCCAGATACCTGACCTTCGACAAATTCCTCAGCATCATCGAAAACTCAAGCGGCGCCAGTCCTTACTCCCATCGTCCAACGACCAAAGTACTAAGAAGCTCTAACACCTGGGACAACATCCTTCGCAAAACGCTCACTTCCCGCAAGTCCACACGCAAGCCAAAGCCTGCACTAGTGGTCAACATCCACACTCACAGTGCCAAACTCCTAGACCGCCAAGTCCTTTTCCAGCACTCCAGTGTATCTATGACCTCGAGAAGCACTATTCCTACACCTGTTCGGAGTGCAACTTTAGTGACTCCTCTAATGTTTTCTTCGGAACTGAGTATGAGCGGAAGTCTGGGACTGATTTCGAGGAAGGAATGGAAAATGAAGCAATCGAGGCATAGCTTGTTTCGACCGATGAGGAGCAGTCGGGCTTGAGAGCAGTAGTAACGTATATAATTCTATAGGAAAGATTAGGCTAGGAGTGGACAGAGTACAGATTGGCGTATTGGGGTAGTAATAGTGGCTTTAAACGCTTTAGTGGCGATACTTTCTTTTGCTGAACTGAGGAAAAGACCTGTTGACAGCGCTCTCGGATCAAGCGGTCGACTGGGGTCACCGACCGTAGCTTCAGTCGAAGGGCTGGAAAGCCCATGGACTGCTTGTCTATAGGAGAAAGGAAAGGACGACTGCGGGGTGGCTGGCTGCCATTTCGATGGGGAGTGGGAGGGACTGGGGCAGGCGCAGGGGCGGTCTTTGTGCCCAGTAGAGCTGATATTTCCTCGAGGATGGAGATGTCTGTGGAATTCGCTTGAGTCAGTAGGCGGGTGCAAAGGTCTGCGGGTGTTTCGCCGGCCAGGTTTTTGGTATAAGGATTCAAGTGCAAATCCTCAACTAAGTACTGCACCAAATCTCTGTTCCTCGCAGCTGCAGCCAAATGGACGCCTGTATTCCCCTCTAAATCCTGCTCCGAAGTATTAACCTTTAGTCTCAGTGCCAGAAAGCGAATAGCCTCGAATTCACCGCTTTTGCACGCTGCCAAGAAGGGCGTTAGTCCGTCTGAATTTTGTGTTTCCAGGGTTTCGGGCGCCACTGCGATGTGCTTGAGCACTGACAAAAGTCCTTTTGAGGCCGCTACATGGGCCACATAGGTCTTGCCGGCTTTGGTTTCCCCGAATAATATCGTTCTCAAAGGTGTATTGGGCGGAAAGCCGCAATTCAGCATGTTCAGCACCTCCGCCGTATTCCCCTCAGCCAACGCAACTGCCATATCATCCTTCCACCTCTTCATTATTATCCCCTACACATGACAGACAATACAGACGACAAGCCGCATCTCCCAGGGACTCCTACTATGCCTGATATACTGACTTACTCAGTCTCCTGGCCTGTATATGCCCTCGCTCACTGCGGCAATCCTTCCCGTCCCTTCACCCTGGCGCTCAGTTCCTTCATTGAAGACCCGAGCAACCAGGTGGAAGTGGTCAGACTCAGGGAAGACTTGAGACAGTTTGAGCGAGTTGCGAACTTTGAGCATGTTTACCCGCCTACGAAGTTGCTGTGGATGCCCAATGCACCTGGCCAACATGCGGATTTGCTCGCTTCCTCTACTGACTCTCTGAGAATATGGCAACTCGGAGAAGGCGAGCCGCTCAAAAGCAACCTTATAAACGCACGAAGCAACGCCCCGCTGACCTCATTTGATTGGAACGCGGAAGACACCAACATGCTGGCGACCTCAAGCATTGACACAACTTGCACCGTGTGGGACTTGGAGAAAGAAGTTGTTCGGACGCAAATGATTGCGCATGACAAGGAAGTGTACGACATCGCATTCGCGAAGGGAATTCACACCTTCGCGAGTGTTGGGGCGGACGGGTCTGTGCGCCATTTCGACCTTCGCAACCTTGAGCACTCCTCGATACTGTACGAAAGTCAAGGGGAGTTCACGCCTTTGATCCGCCTGGCTTGGAACAAAGTCAACCCGTACTACCTGTCAGCACTAGCGATGGACTCCAATGTGGCTATAATCCTGGACATGCGAGGACCGCCAGTGCCGGTCACAGAGCTGCACGGCCACCAAGGCAGCATCAATGCAGTGGTCTGGTCGCCCACTTCTCCCTATCATTTGTGCACTGCCGGGGATGACAACCAAGTAATGATCTGGGACTTGCAGAAAGGGACGATGAGTGCGGAGGGGGAGAGAAGCACTGAACCTGCACTAGTCTACACGGCTATGGCGGAAATCTCTGCAGTGCAGTGGCCCAGCTCTCAGCCAGAGTGGATATCGATCGCCTTCAATAAGTGTGTGCAAGTGGTCAAGATATAGCCTTAATTCCTCCCTCTTCGCAGTAGTTGCCTGCCCCTGTGACCGCTATGGCTATGCCTGGCAGGACTATTGGAATAAATGGCCGCCCTGAGTCGCCGCATCCAGAAGGTATTGTCCACATAGGAGACTTCTCGCCTGGCAGAAGAGCCAGTCCCAGGCATCTACGCGAATCCCGACCCCAGCAACTCTCGCTATTTCCACGTGCAAGTCGCAGGCCCAATCCAGTCCCCGTTCGAAGGCGGGCTTTTCAACTTGGAGTTGTTCTTGCCGGATGACTATCCAATGGTGCCGCCAAAGGTGAGGTTCCTTACCAAGCTGTACCATCCGAATGTGGACAAGTTGGGTAGAATTTGCTTGGATATATTGAAGACCAAGTGGTCGCCTGCGTTGCAGATCAGGTCGGTGCTACTGAGTATTCAGGCGCTTTTGAGTTCGCCCAACCCTGACGACCCCTTGGACAACGGCGTCGCAGACCAGTGGATCCACAACGAAGCAGAAGCCCTGAGAACTGCCGCAGAGTGGACCCGGCGCTATGCTAGTCAGTAGTCACGAGACTAATAAATGGGCTGCACGTGCTGTTGCAAGGCGCACACACCCCCCTTGTCCCTGCAGAAGCCTGGTACTTCCGTCCTCCCCCCGCTGCAGATGGGCACTTTGGCTGCACCGGATGTTGTCCTATTGGGTCTGCAGGCGGATGCGAAGCAGAGAGCTGCAACGGTCAAAGCGCTCGAGGAAGCTACAGCGGAGTTGCACAAGCAAGTGCACGACTTCACGCTTTCCACCAACTCCCTGAAAAGCGAAATTCAGACCTCGAAGAAGGACCTGGACGGGGTGAAATCCCGGCTAATGCAGCATCGAGCGAAGTTGAAAGCCTGTGAGGAAGTCAGGGGGCTGGAGGTCGCAGTGGAAAGGGTCAGAGAGGAGTATGTGGAAATGCACAGGGGACAAATCAACAGTGACTTGATAGAGCTGGACAGCGTCGATACAGACCGAAACCAATTCATCCAGAAAATAGCCAATCCGAAGGAAGAGGAAAAGACGCTGAAAAAGGAGAGTAAATCGCTCCTTAAGGACTGGGCTGAGGCAATGAAGGACGTAAAGCGACTTGTACAAAGCATCATGCAGCTCCAGGGAGACATGACTACCCAACTTGCACACTCCACCCGCAGCTCCACTACAGTCGGCCTAGGCGTGGACACACTCAAGGAGGAGCAGCTGGACAACGATGCGAAGCTGCTGGAGTCTTCCACGCTGAGACTAGTGGAGAGCGGGCAGAGACACACGCAGTTGATACAGGAAGACAAGGGAAAGATAAGACTGGGCAAGGAAATGACGGCGGTGCTGGACTACATTGGTACTCAAAGCGCTGTCCTGCGCAAGGAACTGGAATCACTGCTTCTGCACAACGTCCCGGAAGTCACAATTCTCGAGGAATTCATCCCTTTCCCTGAGACTTCTCTACCAGAGGAGCAGGAAGCCGTGATTGAGGAGGTAGAGGAGATGCAGGCGGATGTGCAATACGAGGAAGAAGTAATGGTAGCAGCTCAGCCGGACGAAGACGCAGCTTCCTGGCACTCCTCCAACTCTGCAGACAGACACGACTCTTTCCCACAGGCCTTAAGTGCATACGAAGCCTTCGATTTGTTCGATGCAGCGATCACTTATAGTGAAAATGGACATCTGCCGAAGGACTGCCTAAAGACGTATTTAGCAGGGAAGGACTATGAAGAAGGCATGTACGAGCACTGGCTTGCAGCCATCAATCAATACGCAGGGGAAGCATTGCCATACGCAGGGCTGATTCTGACCATTCTGCAAGAGAAGCAGGACCCGGTCCCCACAGCTGTCGCCGCACTGTTCCCTGGGGTAATTAAGGCCTGCAACCAGCTGGTGAAAGCCGTCGAAATTGACACTTTGGCAGAAACTTCAGACGCGCAGGAAATCACAATGTCGGAAGAAGTGGATAGAATGCTGCACACTGGCGGACTCATATACTGGGTCGACTGTCTCGACCTGATATACGCCACTTTCACCCCTGAAATCGGCACTTTCGTCCTGAAATCGCTAAAACCGGCTTCGATGTCACTCCCCGACTACATAACTTTCCAAATCTGCCACAAGATGCACAAACAGCAGACCGACGGCATGCAGATATTCACGCTTCTGGACCAGGACCGCAGTGGCAAGCTGAATTCGGACGAGTTCAGCAAGGGACTGAGAGATTTGCTGAGCCTGTGGATGGAGCCAGAAGACATCACGAGCACTTTTAGAAGCCTTTATAACCGGTGGAGTGGACTGGTGAGCAAAATCCAGTTTTCTAAGCAGGTGAATTTCGAGGAATATATCCAGAAAACGAAGAAGGAAATGGCTTATTTGCCCAAATATCGCTTGCTAATGGCTGTTTTGGAGGCTGGCGAAAGCATCACACAAAGCGCAATTCAGCACTTAAATCAGTATTTCGGGCCTGAAGAAGACTCGAAACCGCTATCAGATGAGCACATTCTCGCGACTTTCCGAATCGCAGGGACAGTTACCAAGTCTTCCGACCCCAACTCTCAGCTCCAGGCCTGGAAGTCCCACCTTCCCCTCCACTCCGCCGCAGTTCCCTTCCCAGTAGCCAAGTCTACTCTGCTAGCAGTCCTCTGTAGCTAACCCAGCATTATGGAGGAAGACGAGTATGAGGAGGATTTCGAAGGGACAGAGACACATCAGTACTATGGAGAGGGGGTGAAGGCCTTGGACTCGGCTCCCAGTCCTCCATTGGGACATCGAAGCGGTCCGTCCAGAGACGCTATAGTGGAGCTGATGGGAGAGGAGGCGGAAATCGAACGTATCGACAGCTACCTGGAAACCCACACGCAGGAAAACAGCACCAATCCGATGCATGCATTGAAGCAGGCTCAGAAGGAAAATACCGCGCTGCGGATGGAATTGAAGCAAATGAGTGACAGGCTCGATCAACTCCTCGACCTCAAGACAGCCAAGGCCTCCAAAGTCCCTAGAGCCGCTCTGTCTGCTCCCAGCCTTGGCAACGACCAGCAGCTCCGCACTGCACTCAAAAAGCTGCAAACTATCAAGAAGGAAAGAAACAAGCTCTACGAGAAACTCAAGCGACTAGTGGACCCGGGCTATGCAGCAGCCTTGACGCAGGAGGTCACAGACCTGGGGAAGAAGCTGGACCGACTTCAGCGGCAAAACCGCAGTAAATCGCAAGGACAGAGAGGCAGGGAAAAGAGCCTCGAGCGCTTAGCGAGGGAAGACGAAGTCAGTACTGCTATGAAAGCCGTCATTGAGGAAAAGGGGAGCATCAAGGCATTGAGGGAAAAGGTCGCAGTCGCAGAGGAGGAAATCGAGAGGATGGCGAGTGCATTGGTCAATATGGAGGAACGAGAAGAGGAGTTGATAGGCAAGCAGTCCGCTCTGCAGGCTGAAGCCGGGGGAGTATCAGTAGCCAGTGAGGGCAAGAGGAAGAAACAGGCCGAGGAACTCACCGCAGCCAGAGACGCCTGCAAGCGAGAAATGGGCGCTGCCGTACTCTCCTCCGACACCCAAGTAAAGAAACTAAGGCGGAGAGAAGCGGAACTGCAGTTAGAACTATCCGCGCACCAGGAAGAACTCAAGCGACTCAGCAGAGACCTGGCCGAACGACAGCAAATCCTAGACGGGTCGAAAAGGAACTTGGAGGATTTGACGGAAATCACGGCTGGGACTGATGTGGAGTCCCTTGTAATGCTTAGGAGAGTCAGGGCAAAGAGTAGAGATACTTCCCTGCCCTCAGAGGACAATGTGCCCAGGTCTACGAAGTCTTCAGAGCCGGGGTCGAGGGAGGTGAGGCCGGATTTCAGGGTCAGGAGCAGGCCTGTGCAGAGCCAATCGTCCAAATCGCTGACGAATCAGACAGCGCCGAAGCCGCCTTTGAAGCCGAAAGGAAGGCCCAGGCCCTTTCCCAGGCATTTGGAAGAGCCGGAATTCCGGCAGTCTCCCGCTATTCTCGATCAGCCACTGGCTCAAAATCTCCCTGATGCTATTGACCCGTTGCCAGATTTGCCCACTTTAGCATATATTCCTGTGCCAGAACTGCCCACAATAGAAACTACAGATAAGGGTGAAGAACTATTGGAAGACCCATTAGACGCGCGAGTTCCACTCCAGCCATCCAACCCCTACGAGAAGGCTGCAGAAGCTCTCCTCCCTGCCCCTGTGGAATCCCCTCCTCAGTCCCTGTTTCAACCTGCCCATCCTCCTGTAGCTTCCGCCAGCCCCGATTCCGACTCCTCCTCCCCAATGCACGGACTTCCGCCCTTAAAACTCAACGCACCCAGAGACCGTTCTCACCTACTCACCCAGGAAGAAGCCTCCAACCCGCCTCCTAAGGCTTTAATGGAGCGGAAATGTCTCAAACAGCGGAGCATTCAGGACTCCTCCAACTCTCGAACCGACGAACTCGCGAAGAAGGCAGAGGAAAAGCATAGCTTTTTCGACCCTGAAGACTCGGATCAGTTCGCAGATGTGCAGAAGCAGCTAGTGGCAGTGCGCAGTGAGAAGCGAGAGCCGACGACTCAGCAAGTAGTGGTGCAGTACCGACTGCACCCTCATGAACTCGAGGAGCAGGACTTAACCTAGAGGTGTGTGTGGGTGGATAGGGGAAAGTAGGGTTGGGAGGGAGGGAATTGGTCCTGGTTGCAGCATCTAGGAAAGGCCTATATAGAGCTGGCTTAAGTCGCTAGCTGGTGGGCGCCGGCTCCGCAACGAGCGCCAGTCGTTTGTTGTTCTCAAAGGCGTACAGCTTCCTCTCCTTGCCCTTCATAGTCAAGTAGCCCTTGCCATGCATCTTATTGTCCGCGAAGTCGCCCTCATACACATTCCCATCCCACTTGTAAAGGCCCTGTCCGTGCTTCTTATCTGCCTCGAAGTCCCCTTCGTACTCCTTCCCTTCGTTTATGAACTTCCCTTTGCCGTGCATTTTCCCGTCCTGCCACTGCCCGTCGTACCACTTGGTCTCAGCTTTCCAGACGTATTTCCCTCGGCCGTTGATAACATTCTGCAGGAATTCGCCCTCAAATACCTCTCCTGAGGCCCACTTGAAGACGCCGAAGCCGGATTTTTGGTCGTTGTCGAAGTTGCCTTCGTAGACTGAACCGTCTTCAATCTGCTCAGTGCCTTTGCCGTGCTTTTTGTCCTCTCTCCACTGTCCTTCGTAGGAGTTCTTCCGAGTCAAGTCCTCGAACCGGCCGTAGCCCTGCTTTTTCCCTTCGACATACTCGCCCTCATACATGTCGCCGGTAGGGTGGATTTCCCTGCCTTTGAGGTGCAGCAGTCCGTTCCAATACCCCTCCATCAAGCCCTTCTCCGCAGTGTAAAGTCTGCCTTTGCCACATCTCCGGCCATGCACCCACTGGCCCACATACACACTCCCGTCCTTCAGTTTGACCGGCCCTCTCAGATGTCCGGCCGCCACCTTCAAATTGAACTCAAAGGCCTGCACTTGACTCAGTTTCTCCTTTGCTTCACTGGTCAACAGGTCTGCTGGCAGCTCTGTGAGCTCTGGCGAGTCCTTGTCCTCCTCAATTTTTCCCACATGGTCAGGGATGGAGGGCAGCACGACCACTGCATTGACCTCAGCTTCCTGCAGCTTTCTAGTGAGATACGCTCTGAAGGCGTTTTGAGCGGCTTGGATGTCAGTGTCAGTCCACTTGACAGGGGGCTCAGGGTCTTTCACTGGCTCTAGGGTGGCTTCCACGGCCAATTGGGCCTCTGCGGAGGTAGGGGCTTCGGACTCTTTTTTGACTGTTTCTTTGCCGGCTTGCACTGCGATTTTCACTTCGTTGGGCTCTTCTTTGCCTTCGCAACTGCAGCTGCCGCCCATTATTATCAATGGCCTGGGGAGGAGACGGACTTGTAGGCCTGGGAGCGAGCCTAGGGCGGGGATATGAGGGGGAAATGTGCATTTCGATGCAGGGACTATTTGAATTGCTTATCAGCTTCGTCTAATGGTTAGGTTGGTAGATATGCTCAAAGCCGTTATTCCTTTCTAATAGGCTAAAAAGGACCACAGATGCTTCAAAAAGCCGATAAACTCGATTTGGCTTTGGCGATGTTGCAGCTGTATCTCAATTCCCATACTATTCCCATACAACCAGGAGACCCAGCACCTAAATTGCCTTATCCCACTCCCAAATCGAGCCACTAGTATCATATATCCATCTAATTCCTCCCAATTCGACTATATACGCAGTCCAGCTCTACAGCTAGTCGTTTCCCTAAGAAATGGGTACTAGCTGCACCAAGGCACACAAGAAGAAAAGAGTCCCTGCAGACCAGCTCCTACCGCCGCCTCTTTTCCTCAGCGAGGACGCAGGCCTAAGTCCCTACTACCCCAAGCCCGTACACGAAGTCGGCCAAGATGAGGTGCCAATTCGCATTCTAACCCCAGAGCCCTCCCAGTCCTCCAGTCCCGCGAGTGAAATAATCGTCGAGGACGAAAGAAGTCCTGAAGAGCTGCAAGCTCTCCAAGAAGCAGAGGAAGCTGAGGAGGCAAAAGGCCTGGGACTGGATGGAGAGGCGGAAAGGTCGCAGCAGGGCAGTCAGGCCAATGGAGCTCGGGAGGAAGATGAAGCCGGGTCGGTGCGCAGCTCGCAGCGCAGTTCTCAGCGGGCGAAGGAAAGAGGCAGCTTTTTCCGCTTTTTCCGCAGAGATAACTCCAGCTCGCAGGCGGAAACGAAGGGTGCGAAGACCGCAGCGCACCCCAACCCCCGCAAAGCCACAGGAGACTTCACCAAGATTCTGAGGGAGGACAAGGACTTCCCTACTGACGAACTGGACAAGGTCAGGGAAGTCGTGAGGGATCGCCTGCCTTTGGATATATTGACCAGGAGGACGAAAGTGCTGAATAACCTCAGGACGAAGATGGGCGCTTTGGAGAAGTTGGAGTTGAGACACTGCAAGCTGAATACGTTTCCGCCGGAGTTCAAGTCTGAGAACATCAGAGAACTCAACTTCTCAGACAACCTGATATCGGAACTACCAGCTGCAGTCTTTCCCAAGCTGCTCAGCCTCGAAATCTTCAGTCTTTCCCAGAACCTACTCGAATCTCTACCTGAAACGCTAAGAGAATGCACCAATTTGACGCAGCTTCTACTGGACCGCAACCAACTGAAAGAAGTGAGTCCTGACTTGCTAGTCGGACTCACCAACCTGCAAATCCTCGACTTGATGCACAATAAAATGGAAAAGCTGACTTTCACGCTGAATGTAATTCCCACAGTCAAAGAATTGAACCTCTCTAAGAACCTTATAGGAGTGATTTCGGACGATTTCTTCGATTTCGTGGAGTGCAAGTTGGAAGTGTTCAAGCTTTCCCTGAACCCACTGAAAGACATCGGACTGCGAGTGCTGGATTTGATAAATCTGCGCCGATTGGACCTGAGACAGACCCATATGGGTCATGAACACCCCACTGTGCTGGCGATTACAGAGCGCAATGATAGTGATGGAGGGCCGATGATCAAATGTCTGGTGAACCAACTTATTGACTTTGAGGAGCAGGTCACTCCTCAGCCTGTTGTTGAGGAAAAAGCCGCTCCTACTGACGCAATCCCTGAGGAGCCGGTCGAAGAAAGCCAGGCCATAGACGCGGACAACCTCGAGCAACACCTCGAAGAGGACATCCTCGCCGCTCAAACCCTAGTCCACATCGAGGAAGTGCCTTACGACTACCCCGCAGAGTCCTCCCCTCTGCATCTGCCCTTGAAAGACTTGGTCCTGCAGGTCAATGACAACTTGCATATTGCTTTAACTGTTGCGACTATTGAGAAAATCGTGAGACAGGGCATCGAGTCGAAGGACAGAGGAGCGTCGATTCTCAATTTGCCACTGACGAGCAACTACTTTATGGAGAGGATTGCGAGGTATCCCAGTGCTATCAATGTACTGGGTGCGTTTAAATATCAGATCAAGGATGATGTGCGCAGAGGACTGATTCTGCAGCCTTCCCTGGATTTCAACTCCTCCCGCAAACAGGAAGGCAGCAAAGTGGGGAAAAAGCCACCACTTTACCAGCTAGAAAGAAGCGAGGCGAGGTCCTCAGAACGGCCGAAGCTGAAGGACGAAACCGTGGAGGACCTGCTCTCTGCACTGGTCAAGTTCAAGCAGAGTGTGGGGCGCTTGGTGGAGAAGGAGTTCGATGTGCCTGATTTCAATGCGTATGTCAAGTAGGTAAGGGAAGTCCTTCCAGTGATAGGCGGAGTATGTTTCTGCTTTCTTGAGTAGTGAAATGGGTGTTTAGGCTGTATGTTGAAGAGTGGCGCTTTCTAGTGTGCAGCCAGACTTCAAGCTAGAGCACACTGTCTGTTCACCAGGAACTTACACCCTAACGCCAACTTAAGCCTCAGTCCCTAAAGTCAGTTTCGCAGACTTCGTCCAAACTGCGGACTACGCTACTGAACTGAGAATGCCGTTGCGCAGTGGACTTTCCTATGAAAACTGTGTCAGAGGACAAAAACCGTCTCCAACGCTTCCTAGGACGCAAACCATCTCAGAGATGTGGCTCTTTCCGACGTCTAGGCGCACAAGGAAGGCGACTACGAAGGGTCTGGACGCTCACTCTCACGATTTCCCTCAAACTGCTCCTATGAAAGACCCGAAACTCCTCAGAGAAGGAGCTGGCTATGTTCCTGACTTAGGGGAGGGTGGAATGTATGGCTCATATAGTATTTTCCGGACTATGTGAAAACATAAGAATTTTTCTACATTTTTAGTGTACTTTTAGTGTACATTGAGAGTAAGTCACAGGTCCAGTGGGTAGGAGAAGTGGAGGAATTTAGCCTAAAGTAGAATCAATAGAGCTACTCGTTTTCCCTATTCTCGCTAATCTGCAGTTCCTCCAGCATGCCCTTATACAGGAACTGCCGCAGTTCCTCCCAGTCCCCATTCCGCTGCTGCGCACTGTCAGCCACCGCTTCAAAGCCGAACTTCCGGGCCAGCACCTCCTCCCGCATGTCAGAAAACACCACATTCAGATAGAAGCCGAACACTGCCTGCACTGCAGCGTGACTAAGGAAGAGTCTGCAAAAGGCGTTGTTATAGCAACTCCAAGAGTCTTGGAGTTTCTTGTACTTCGGGGGAGAGTTGTCTTCTAGAGTCTCTAATTTCGGCTGGGATAAGGCTTTGAGGGCGGCTTTGTTCCGCTTCACTGCGGATTTGAACCAAATCCAATGGCTCACAGCGACTGTATCCTCCTTTTCCACACTATTCATAGGCGTGAAGGACCTCTGTTTTTCCAAGATTTGCCGAATAGCTCTTTTCAATCCTCTAATGACCCGTATTCTGAGGTACTCCTTTTTCGGTGCACGGGCGGCTCTATTGGTATTGCGGAACCTATTGAGCAAAAGAGTGTCTTGACGGATTTTCCTTCCTCTCGTATGGTTCTTTTCCGTTTCTTTTCCCTCCGCAGCTATCGGAGCAGAGGGCTCGGCCTGAGGCGCCCGGCTAAATGGGAGGAAAATGAAAGGAAGAGGAGGACACTTGGAGTCGAAAATCGGAGGAAGCAGGGGCGGGAGGTACCAAAGAAAGGCCTGCGGAGCTGCCAACTCAGCGTTGGTTTCCATATATGTATGCAAAGACCGATTTCCACGTCAGCCTTTTGGTTGACTTGGAATGTTGGAACGAAGATAGAGGAATTCAGAGACTTAGACTGACTATGGATGGGGAAGTCTAGAGTGGTGACGTGTGCGGAGTTCATTTTCTGGAAGAAATAATGCCGAGGGAGAAGATGGTGTTGGTGTAGAACCAATATCGGGGAACTCGAGTAGGGTCAGGGAGGTAGGGCCTGCATTAGCTGTGGCTAACGTATGTTCGTAGTTTAAAGCAGTGAGTCCAGAGCAGTACTTTGGCAACTACTTCCCACTACTAGTCCTCGTCTATTCATTCCCCTCCACAGCCATTGCCGCCTTCCCCCTCCTACCTGTCTCCCCTGCTGCCTAAGTTCCCCACAGTACGTAACTATAGTGATATGGCGACCAGTCCTCGAGCACTCGCCTCCCCCCGGCACTCTGAAAAGGACACAATCTCCTCCAGCAGCAAAGAAAAGGCTGAAACAGCCAAAGCCTACATCGAGCAAAAGTACATGAAGCTGAAGCGGGAAGAAGCAGAGCGCAAGGACGTTTGGTCGCAATTGACGCAGAAAATGAATTCACTGAACATGTCCCCGGCCGAACAAGAAGCGCTCAAGCAGGAAATCATGCATAAAGAAGCCACTGCGCTACGCACGAAAAGGAAGAAAATGACGATTTGGGACTTTGAGCCTGTGGCGATCATTGGCAGGGGAGCTTTTGGGGAGGTGCGGATTGTCAGGCACAAGCTGAGCGGGGAAGTGCTGGCGATGAAGAAAATGAACAAGACTGAGATGATCCGCAAGAACCAGGTGAAGCACATTCGAGCGGAGAGGGACGTGCTGGCGAAGGCGGAAAACCCCTGGATTGTGGACCTGAGAGCGTCTTTCCAGGACGATAAGTACCTCTACCTGATGATGGAGTACTTGGCGGGCGGCGACTTGATGACTCTCCTGATCCGGAAGGACATTCTAACTGAGGACGAAGCGCGGTTTTACACCGCAGAAACGCTGCTAGCAGTGGAATCTGTGCACAAGCTGAACTACATCCACAGAGACCTCAAGCCTGATAATGTCCTTATGGATGGTCGTGGTCATATTAAGCTGTCGGACTTCGGCCTGTGCAAGCATGCGGATGTGTATGTCAGCAGTCCTTATGAAGAAGTGCATCTCTCCGACAACGATATCCGGTATCAGCAGTACCTAGAACAGCGATCCGGCTACAAGCGAAACCGACAACTGGCCTTCTCAACAGTCGGCACTCCCGACTACATCGCCCCCGAGGTCTTCGGCAGAACCGGCTACAGCGAGTTAGTGGACTGGTGGTCTCTAGGCGTCATCCTGTATGAGATGCTAGTGGGCTACCCGCCCTTCTTCTCCGACGACCCTTCCATCACCTGCCAGAAAATCCTGCACTGGAGGAAAACCCTCACAATCCCGACAGAAGCAGGCCTTAGTCCCGCAGCTGTGGACCTGATTCGAAGACTGGTCTGTGACGCTGGGGATAGACTGGGGAAAAACGGAGTGGAGGAAATCAAGGCGCATCCTTTCTTCTTGGGGATCCACTGGGAAAGGATTAGGGATATAACTGCGCCGAATATACCTGCACTGAATGGGGAAACTGATACGTCCAATTTCGATAAATTCGAGGAAGTGGACCCTTTCTATCCCATGGACGGAAGTCGCAAGAAGAAGGGAAGGAAGGATATTCACTTCATCGGGTACACGTACAAGCGGGAGGAGGAAAGGCAGACCCTTGCAGATGCTCTCCAGGAGTTGGAGTCCAGATCAGCTGAAAGCGAACGAAGCATGCCGCAGTCCGAGGACTTTTACAGTTCCCAATAGTCTAAGTTCCCAATGGTCACTCCTACCATCTCAATGGTATAAGTACAACTCTAAGCTGTTTCAGTCCGCCGTGCATCTTTTCCTTCATTTGTGCAAATGTAGTAGTATTTTCGCATGTTGTTTGCGAATCATCGTTTGAATACCCATGTTTTAACATCGCAGAAGTGTATCCTTTAACAAGATTTGTGAAGCGAGAATTGATCCATAATAATGGGAACTCTCTGTTAATGACCAGCGGCATCAGCAGTCTGAATAGAAACGAAATAAACAAGTCGCTTTCCAACTGTTAGCACTCTTGACTGTGTTCGAGCCTGAGTAGATAGATGACAGTGAAAATCAAGCCAATGCTGCCTAGACTATGCTTATTATTGGATGGCCTTTAGTGGATAGATCCTGTTTCTATCTTCCAAGTACTCCTGCATAATGGAGCAGCAGCAGCAAAGTGGAAAGGCGTAGACGAGGCAGTCGTAGCAGAAATAGCGTTTATGGTTTCTCTCCTGACTGATTTTGGCTCTATTGAGTGCAAAGCCGAAACAGCAACAGAATATTGGCCGCAGGCAAGCTTTTAAGAAGCTATAGTGTTCATTTGCATTATGAGTGACGTAGGCCTGAAGGCAGCAGTAGCAAGGGAACGGCAGTACAGCGAGAAAACAACACACAAGGCAGTTGGAAAAGTGGCAGAAATACTCCGGACAGAGACAACTGTAGCGCTTACTACTATACTCTGTGCCGCTTCTATCCTGCCCAGGAAAAGCCACTGCTAAGTCGCGTGTCATCACACAGTACCCACAGAGCATAAACAAGCACATGTCCAGAGGAAAGCGAGGTGCAGCAGTTTCATCAATCCTTGTGCGAATATAGGCACGATTGATGGCGAGCCCTATACAACAAAAGGCTAAGCCCAGGCACAGCGGGTTACAGCATAATTGCCAACAAGCGCATTTGGGCAGAGGTTTATCGTTCGGAACTAGGCCTCTCTGAGAGGGCGTATTAGCTTCCTGGATGCTAATCCTCATTTTTTAAAATATTTTTCGTTGGAGCAAGCACCAGCCTGGATAGACGCAGAAAGAGCAAAGGCATAACTTGAGGTAGTTCTCGTCGTTGAGGTTTTTGGCCATTAGGCAGGAGTAGTAAGGTTGAGGCTTGAAATTCCCTGCCATTATATATTATTCTACATATTTTGGAAAGGTGATGCAGAAGGAAAAGAGAAAAACTTATAATCGCGCATATGCTCAGTCATCTTAGTCTAAAGAAATAGTGCAAGTAAGCAATCCTCCTCTCACGTGCACTCCACTCTGAAGACAGCTGTGCTCGATTAACAAGCACTTTTGGAATGGGAGGGAAAACGTTGAGCTGCTAGTGCTTTCAAGTTTTCCAAGTGATCGAAAGCCATTAGCTGTAATCACTTATCACTATGAAGACCTTACCATATGCCTTTTGGAATTTGAAGCAGGGGCAGTAATCCTCATTCTGTTGCTTCTCCCATACAGCTCTTTCTTTGACGTGAAATGCTCCTGAGAGTTATAAAATCCGCTGTGCAAAAGTACAGACACTTCATCGCAAAATGGATATAAGCACGATTAAATCAAGTTCAGTACAGCGCCAGGTAATTATCGCCTAGGCTTGCAGCGCCATACCCATTCGCAAAAGTCCTTCGGAATTTCGTCGCTTGAAAGCAAGTGTGCGGACTTGGCGTCATTTGCTACAAAAGTTTTCCCCGTAGACAGCATCATCTTAGGAAACGTAAATAGCGCAAAAGCATCGATCCTGCCCAATATACATTAAGACAGAGGACTCATACAGTAGTAGGTATTGCCTGTTTCAGTAGTTAATGGGGTGCTTGCTGGGTAGAGCAGAGACCACTGTGGAGGGAGATCGGCCCTTTGCAGTAGTGAGCGCCTCCCACCTAGACAACATCACCCTGGCCCCAGGAGTCTTCATCAAAGTAATCAGCGGCGCCTTCCGCAAAGACTACGAAGTCATCAAAGTCCTGGGCAAGGGCTCTTTCGGCCAAGTCTACAGCTGCACGCACAAGTCCACAGGCGTCTCCCGAGCCATCAAGGAAATCCCCCGCAGTCGAAACGTCCACACCGAAGACGACCGTCTCCACTTCCTACGAGAAGTCGAAATCCTCGCCAAGGTGGACCACCCGAACATCGCCAAAGTGTATGAACTGTACGAGGATAGGGACTGCTTTGCAGTGGCTTCTGAGCTAATTCCCGGCGGAGAACTGTTTGACTATATCGTGCAAACGAAGAAATTGACGGAGTCGATGGCTGCTGGTGTGATGCTGCAGCTCCTATCTGCCCTGCGCTATCTGCACAAATGCGAAATCGTCCACAGAGACTTAAAGCCGGAAAACATCCTTTTGGACCAGAAGCCAACTTCCCCTGACGACCTCAATATCAAAATCATCGACTTTGGAGCCTCTGCGACTCGTAGTAAAGGACTGCATACAGTCATTGGCAGTCTGAGCTACATTGCCCCGGAAGTGTACACTATGGACTACTCCGAAAAGTGCGATATATGGAGCGCTGGGTGCATTTTGTACATATTGCTGAGTGGAAAGATGCCCTTTTGTGGGGACACTGATAGAGATTTGAGGACCGCGGTAGAGAGTGAAGACCCGGAAATGACTGGAGCTATATGGAAGACTGTCAGTATTGAGGGCAAAGACTTCATTAGGACGCTTTTGACCAAAAATCCAGCCATACGGCCCAGCGCAGAGCAGGCGTTAACCCACTCCTGGCTGTCTAAATACGTCCGAAAGCGTGCGAATAGCACTGAGGCAGGTCTGGCTGTCGACTCCCTCAAGCAGTACTCCAGCCGCAACAAGCTGAGAAGTGCGGTTTCCTTGTTTGTGACGACTTATGTGGTGACTCGGGAAGAGAAGCAGCAGCTTACGGATATATTCACAAGTCTGGACACGGACCACAACGGAGTCTTGACTCGGAACGAACTCCTAAGTGGCCTCAAGAAAATCCGCTCTGCCGAGGACTCTGAAGCACTCGTAGACTCCATACTCGCACAAGTGGACTTAGACCAAAGCGGCACTATCAACTACACCGAGTTCCTATCCGCCGTCCTGGACACCAGCAGGAAGCTGAGCGACGAAATGCTGCGAAAGGCGTTTCGCCTAATAGACAGAGACGGCAGTGGGAGGCTGGATGTGAAAGAGCTGAAGGAACTGCTGGGGGAGGGACTCCTGGGCAGTGATAGTCTGTGGGGGGAAATGATGCAAACTGCGGATAAGAACGGAGACGGGGAAATCGACGTTAAGGAGTTTATTGAGTTGATGAGGAGCAGCTATTCCTAATAGCCTAGATACGCTAATAGTACCAACTCTATACCATTGTAGCTAATTCTCCTATTTGCAGGCCCGTAAATGGCTGCATCCAATCCTTTCTCGTCCCTCACATCCGTCCGCACGACTCAGACTGAGTTCTTCCAGCCGCCTCTCCACTCCCTACGTCCGCGTCTCCTGGCTTTCCCACTGGGGCCTTTTAGCCGCTCCAGTTCCTCGCTTCCCGGCCTCAATAAAGGACCCGCCAAGCTGCTGTTTAGACCTTTGGTCTGGGAAGGGGAGAAGTGTGTCGTCAGAGGGTCGGGATTTCGACAGACTCCTGTGAGAGGGAAGTGGGGAGGGATGGCTAGGACGACTAGACCTGAAGACTTGCATGTGGGGATATATGGGCGGAGTGCGAAATTGCTGAGGCCACCAAGAATGACCCCGAGTCCTTGCTTGATTAGGTAATTCGCTATACGATTTTAGCCTTCGAGTCTGTGGAGAAAGGGAAATGTGGACTTTTTATGATTTCCGCCAAAGAGTGGATTGCTTGGACTACTCTATCTCTTCGTAGGAGGTAATCTCTGTTAGTGGTATAGCTGCATTTCACTGATATATTTCGTATTGTTAAGAACTTGGCTTAATTGCACATAGAGAATTGCTTGTCCGCCTCAGTTCTTCGATAATTCTGCTAGTAACCGCAATAGCGCATTTGTCTATATGGAGCTTTTAGGCTAGTTTAAAGCGGAGTCCGTAGCAAATGCCTTCACTCCCAGACTGGGACTGGGCAGCAGGTAAATCCCCACATTAACAGCACTGGTCTGGTAGTAATGACTGCTAGGGTTGTAGGCGAGACAATATCACTGTCCCCCGGCCACTTCCGCCTTGAGCGTTAGCATTTCCCCTGCTCTTATACAGATACTCTGATTTAGATGCAGTGGAATCGCGTTTTCCCCTGCAGATTGTAAATCCAGTTCCCTGGTATGCAGGTAAATCCGCCTTTTGGAACTTTGGTCTCTTGCGAAAAAGGTGAAACTCGTAAGAGTCGTATTTGCGTATACCGCTGCGAAATCGACCCCTGTCAATATGACATCCTTCGAGACATATAGAGATAAGCAGTGTCTGGACTCCTGCGAAAACCGCCCTTTGTAGTCGTAAAGGCCTGCGATCCGCTGAGCCCCGAAAGCCACAGTTTCCTCTCGAGCTGTAGGGAAGGAAATCAGGCTTTGCAGGTGCCGAAACAGCCTGAAATAGGGTCGGGGGGGGGGGGGGGAAGAGGGC
>Ga0247837_1002824_pt1 | contig 31757 bp, 26 predicted proteins | sample LaCtaG_2_FD_187115 | JGI IMG/M metagenome (GOLD analysis project Ga0247837, IMG submission 187115) | Freshwater microbial communities from meromictic Lake La Cruz, Castile-La Mancha, Spain - LaCruzMarch2015_14.5m | ecosystem: Environmental > Aquatic > Freshwater > Lake | place: Spain: Castile-La...
TTCTGGCTACTCCGTCATGCGATGTGAGCCACGCGTGACGGTGCTTGCCGTTCCGAATTGGGCGTTGGTGCCGGACAACCTGGTCTCGGCCGCCAACGATCTCCGTAGTTCCGAGCTCACGGTGCATTACTGCGACGGAGACGTTGATCACCAGCGGACGGTGACGGCGTTTTCGGGAGCCTGGGAAGATGTGGCAAGGGGAGTTGAGCACCTTTGTTCGGCATGGTTTCCTTTGATCGACCTTAGCGCAGAGAATTCGGGTGTACACCCTAAAGTTGGGGCGCTGGATGTGTGCCCGTTTGTTCTGCTTGAAGGCGAGGAGACGAAACTCATTGAGGCGGTTCGTGAGTTCGGGCTCGGATTTTCACAGCGATTTGAGATTCCGGTCCGGTTCTATGAGCGTTCTGGAGACGGCACTGCGCTGCCGGATTTGCGGCGCGGCGGGGTAGCCGCCCAGCCAGATAGGCATCCGAAATGGGGAGTGACAGTGATGGGGGTTCGGGGGTTCTTGTTGGCGATTAACGTTAATTTTTCGGACTTAACCTTGACAAAAGCTCGCGAGATTGCAGCGAAGATCCGCCATGACCGAGATCTGGGAGAGCCGAAACTTAATGGTGTGCGAGCTCTAGGTTTATCGCTTGCTTCCCGCGGGCAAACTCAGGTGAGCATGAATTTCACTCAGCCAGATTTAACTTCGGTGGATGATGTCGTGGAGTACATCGAGCAGCAGGCCGGAGGTCGCGGCGAGACCGAGTTGATTGGGGTGATTCGCGAGCGGGACTTGGCGACTTCGACAAGGCTCCAAGTTCGGGCAGAGCAGGTGGTTTATGTTTGATATCGGATTCCTTGGTGGCGGACAGCTTGCGCGAATGAGCATCATGGCGGCGCAGAAAATGGGCCTGCGTTGCGCTTCCCTCGAAAGCGGGGAGACCACTTCTGCATCGCGCGTCGCGGAACACATGAACGGCGAGTGGCGGTCGGTCGGTGACGTGGCCAAGTTGATGGCGAATTCGAAGTTCATTACGCTTGAAAACGAATTTGTGCCGGCGAGCGTGATTGAGGAAGCGGCAGCCGAAGTTGGGTTCGATCTGAACCACGTTATCCCGGGCCCAGGAGTTCTGCGAAACATTCAAGACAAGCTCTTGCAGCGGCAGTGCTTTGCCGCCGCCGGATTGAAAGGCCCCAGTTTCGGCGAGGTCCCGAGCGATCCCTCCTTAGTTGCCCTGCCGGTCGTGTTTAAGTCACGCTACGGCGGCTACGACGGCAAAGGCACCTATGTGGTCCGCACGGCAGGTGAGCTTGAAAAGGTCTGGCCGACGGTGTCGCAGGGCGGGTGGATGATGGAATCGTTCGCTCCGTTTCGTCGAGAAGTTGCGACGATGGTTTTGGTGTCGCGGAGCGGCGAAACGCAGGTCTTTCCTCCGGTAGTCACCTTACAGCCCAACGCGGTGTGCGAGTTCACGATTCCGTACAAGGATCCAATGGGCATGGTCCTTGCTGCGGAGACCGCGCTCGAAGCGGTTCGAGCCATTGGCGGTGTCGGGTTGTTTGGGGTCGAGATGTTCGAAATGCCCGCGCCTTACGGCGTCGAGATGTGGATGAATGAGATCGCGCCGCGCCCGCACAACACGGGCCACTACTCGCTGGACTGGGCGGACATCAGCCAGTTTGAGGCGCACATTCGCGTGGTGACGGGAATGCCATTGCCACGGTTCACCGAGACGCCTTCGGGAATGGCAAACCTGCTCGGGCCGGCAAGCAACGGCTCGTCGAACCTGGACGGCGCTCGAAGACGCACCTACGAAGTTGACCCTTCGGCACGCATTCATTGGTACGACAAGGAGGTGAAGCCGGGCCGAAAAGTTGGGCACATTAATCTTCCACCGGATGACAATGAAGAACGGCTACTAGGAAGATTGAAAGGCGTGCGGGACGCGTTTTGGTCCGGTTACGTGTCCTAGCCACTCCGTATAACCCACGCCGTGGCCCACGGGGAACCATTGCTTCCGGGTAACACCCGTTAATGAGAGCGATTGTTTTAGTGCTCGACGGTTGTGGCGCCGGTGCCGCACCGGATGCGGCGGAGTTTGGAGATCGAGAACCCGCTTCGACAATTCACCACGTGTGGGAAGCCACTGGCGGCTTTCACGCTCCGAATCTCGCTAAAGTTGGGTTCTTATCTGCGTGTGGCATCGGTCCATTTGACCTCGCCGATATCGGCAAACCGCACTCATACGCGCGGTTACAGCCCTTGAGCAAGGGCGGGAAAGACAGCGTAGTTGGGCATTGGGAGATGATGGGAATTGAGCTAGAACATGCGTTTCCCACTTTTCCCCATGGTTTTCCACCAGAGCTAATCAACGAGTTTGAGGCTCAGATCGGACGAAAAGTCATTGGAAATCGACCTGCTTCTGGAACGCAGATCATCCAGGAGCTCGCGGAAACGCACGCACAGACGGGCTCGCCAATCGTGTACACCAGCGCGGATAGCGTCTTCCAAGTTGCCGCAAATGAGGCGGTGATACCGGTTGAAGAGCTCTATCAAATCTGCGAGGCAGCGCGTGATTTGTGTCGCGGAGACTTTGAAGTTCAGCGAGTGATTGCCAGGCCGTTTGTAGGAGCTAACGGAAAATACGATCGCACGGAGCGTCGGCGTGACTATCCGCTTGCCCCGGCGCACAACTTAGTTGACGACCTAGGGGATGTCTATGGCATTGGGGTCGTGCCTGAATTATTTGGACATCGAGGCTTCCGAGACATTCCAAGAACGCAATCGAATGCGGAGCACGAGAAGTCGCTGCTTACTGCGCTTGAGTCCGATGCTCGGTTCATTTTTGCGAATTTTGAGGACTTCGACATGCGTTACGGGCATCGAAACGACGTCCCAGGTTTCGCCCGTTGCTTGGAGGCCTTTGACCACACGCTTGAACGCATACTTGCTGCGCTCAAGGATGACGATCTCTTAATTCTTACTGCAGACCATGGTAACGATCCTACAACGATCTCTACTGATCACAGTCGGGAATACGTTCCATGCGTTGCAATAGGGCCGCATGTGCCGTTTTCGGGGGACATTTCCGGTTTTCGGCAGGTTGGCAAGTTGGTTTCTGAACATCTTCTGCCTACAATCTGAAGTGACCGTATCTGCCTAAGCCGTTCTCTTCGAACCCTTATCGCGGAAGCGAGGTCCGCTTGTTATGATCATGTCTCAAAGCCCAAACACCCTACCAAGGGATAAGGCGGGCTTTGACGCGTGGCTTAAGGACTTCAGCCTTACTCGCAAGCCCAGCGAGGCGGGCATTCAAAGCCTTGAACTTGCCGCGCTGCATGCGGAAGCGATGGGCCACCACGAAGGTCGGGGGCGCGCGCTGGTGGAGCTGGGCAAGCTCCACCGTGAGATCTCCGATCCGGTCCGTTCGATCCCGATTCTCAAGCAGGCGATCGGCGTCTTCACCTCGCTGAACGATAGTCACGGTAGGGCGGAGGCACTTGTTGAGCTCGGGCGAACTTACAACATGCAGTCCGAAAGCGCCGAGGCGCTGACGGCTTATGAGTCCGCGCTGTCGATGCTAACCCCGACGGCCGACATCGATTTGATTCGACGAATCGAAATCGGTATCGCACTGATTTACATTCTCAACGATGAAGTTGACGAAGCCCAGCGAATGTTGGAGTCGGCACTTGGTCGTGCGCGGGTACTTCAGGATCGGACCAAGATTGCAACGGCACTTAACAACCTCGCTTACGTGCACCTGAAGAAGAAGCATCCAGAGGGTGCGCTTCAGGCAATTCGGGAAGCGATCGAAGTACACGACCCGAATTCTCCGGTCAGCTTCGAGTCAACGTTATGGCACAGCTATGGCGAGACTTTGCTGGAGACGGGTCGCTATGAAGAAGCGGCCGAGACGCTGCAGAAGGCACTTGCAAAGTGCATTAAATCACAAGATGCCAACGGAGAGGCGCTTTGTAAAACCGACTACATCCGTTGCCAAATTGCCCTCGGCCGAGCAGAGCCCAGGATGGTGCAGATGCTGGAAGAAGCGTCGCTTATTGCGGAGCGCATCAACAGCGATCGCATTCGGCAGCGAATTCTGGACACGGAGTCCAAGCTATTTGAAGCTCTTGGAGATTTCCAGAAGGCGTTAGCGAAGCACCAGGAGGCCCGTGGCCTTGAGCAGCACACCAACGAATTTCACCTTCGGCGGCGCTTGGCCATTTGGAATAAGCGCTTTGAGCAGTTCAAAGAGGAAGCGCGCGAAGACCAAGACCGATTCCTTCGCGAACTGACTTCGAGCGTTCCCGGCGTACTTTTCCGATGGCGGCGCATGCCGAGCGGCCTTGAGGAATACCTTTACGTTTCACCTCGATCGGTGGATGTGCTGGAGCTTTCGCCGGAGCAACTCGGTGAGAACCCTCGGTCTCTCAAGTTCCATCCAGAGGATTATCCGCGCTACGAGGCGGCCCTAGAAGAGGCGATGCGAGGCGCGCTTAACCTAAGCGTCGAGTGCCGCTATATCCTTCCGAGCGGCCGAACGGTTTGGGTTCGAACCGACGCTCGAATTGCCTTTGAGAGCAGCGGTGCCTTGCTGCTGCAGGGAATTCTTACTGATGTCACCCGAGAGCGAGCCACGCGCGACGCACTTCGACAAACCCAGGCTCGATTCCACGAAGCGATCGAAGCTGGGTTTGATGGCTTCATTTTGCTGGAACCGGTATGGAATGCTTCCGGCGACCTAGCGGATATGGCGATTGCGGAAATAAATCGCCGCGGTGCCGAAATGGTGGCGGCAGAGGGCAATCTCAAGCCGGGCCAGCTGATTCGAAAGCACCTTACACGAGACTTTTGGAAGCGGAGTCGCGAGTACTTCAAGAAGGTTCTGGAAACCGGTCGCCCGCACGCCGAGGAAGGCACGTTGCCGCTTTCGACATTCCAACCGGAATGGGCGGAGTTCCAGCTCTACCGGGTTGGAAACGCGGTTGCGCTCGTTATTCGCGATGCGACGGTACGTCACCGCTTGCTCTCGGCCCTGCGCCAGAGCGAAGAGCGATGGCAGATGGCCATCGAAGGAAGCCAAGACGGAATTTGGGACCATGACTTGGTCACGCGGTGGTCTTATGCTTCTGACCGCTGGTTTGAAATGTTTGGCGCCGAGCGGGACGAGGATGTTGTGCCGCTAGAAATGTTGATGGAGCGAGTCCATCCGGAGGACCGAGATCGGTACCTCACCGCGTACGAATCACATCTGCAGAACAAGAGCCCGATTTACACTTCGCAATTCCGCGTTCGACACAACGATGGATCGTATCGCTGGCTCATGGCGCGTGGAAAGGCAACCCGAGATGCGAAAGGAGCGGCGATTCGGTTTGTTGGCACCCACACCGACATTACGGATTCCATGCGCGTTCAGCGCTTGCTGGAAGCGACGGCAAACGCTAACCGAAAGTTGTTGAGCCCCGAATCCGTCGATCTAGTCCTGAGCGAAATCGCGACTGAAATTGCGAGTTCCCTTGAGATGAAGGGAGTTAGCTTGTACCGAATACACATTTCGGAAGATAAGGTTTGCACTCCGCATTGGCTTTTTGGTAGCGCGGAGGCGATGAAAGCCGAAGACGGTTTACGTGTGATGTCGAGCATCGATGCTGAAAACAAGCACCGCATCATGCATGGCGAGATCGTGATCGTTTCCGAGATCGCTCCGGGTTCTCCGGCGATGCTTGAGCTACTCCGCGAGTTGGACATTAAGAAGCTGAAAGGCGTCCCAATTGTTTCTAACAAGGTCGTTTGGGGCGTGATGGTGTTTGAGGACCGTAGTTCTGCCCGACCACTTGGACAAGCCGAAATCTCGCTACTCCAATCCGCCGCGACTTCGATCGGGCTAGCCGTTGAGCAGCAGCGAAGTCGCGAGATGATCCTCGAAAAAGCGCGCCAACTTCAGGAAGCGCTCGAGACGGCAGAAGATTTGGCGGTTGCGGCGACGGCGGCAAACAAGGCGAAGAGCGACTTCGTCGCAAACATGAGCCATGAAGTTCGCACGCCGATGAACGGCGTATTGGGTCTTATCGACTTGCTCATCGAAACCGGTTTGACGAGCAAGCAGATGAAGTACGCGCTTGGCATCCGGCATTCGGGTGATGCGTTGCTGACCATCATTAACGACATCCTCGACTTCTCGAAGATTGAAGCGGGCAAGCTCACGATTGAGCAGGTTGAATTCCAGCCAAGCAAGGTCGCGAAAGAGGTGGTTGGACTCATGGAACCCGAGTCCATTCATCGGGGCATCAAGCTCAAGTTTGAAGCCTCCGATCCGACGCAAGGAACTTGGTTGGGTGACCCAGTTCGCTTCCGTCAGATTCTCACGAACCTTCTTGGTAACGCGATGAAGTTTACGGAGCAAGGGCAGGTTTCGGTTGCCCTCCGTAAGATTGAAGGCAACTTGGTGTTGCGCGTTGAGGACACCGGGATCGGAATTCCTGAAGACCGATTGGAGCAAATTTTTGACAGCTTCAATCAGGGTGACAACTCGACGACGCGCGTCTATGGCGGCACGGGCCTGGGTCTAACGATCACCAAGCGGCTCGTCGATTTGATGGACGGAAACATCTCCGTCCGCAGCAATATTGGTCAGGGCACGATCTTTACCGTCTCGTTGCCGCTGGTTGAAGTTAAATCGCCAGAAGCGCAGAAGGTCAAAGAGCCCGCAATTTGGGGTGGCGATCTTGGATCGGTTTGCGTTCTCGTTTGCGAAGACAATCCGATCAACGAGCTGATGCTCACCCACATTCTTGATACCGCGGGAGCGCAGTACGTGACGGTTCGTGACGGTGCGGCGGCAATCAAGGCGGCCACTTCAAGACGCTTTAATGTGATTCTGATGGATGTTCAGATGCCGCAGGTTGATGGCCTGACTGCGGCCCGCGCGATTCGCGAGTTTGAGGCGGATAAGGGATACCGAACGCCAATCATCGCGGTTACAGCAGGTGCCACGCCGAAGGATCTCCAAGAAATTTTGGATTCCGGAATGGACGATCGTGTGAGCAAGCCTTACCGTCCGGACAAGATTCGCGAGATCATGGTTCATTATCTGAACGAGCGCGATAATACGGCTTCGGACCCGATATTGGAATGAGCTTGCCGCATTTTTACGCTTGATCCTCGTACGGACAAGCGAAGATGCCGGTAATCAGTTGGACAGGGGTTCCCGATATAGAATCTGCGGCCAAGCTTGTTGGGCCGCGGCTCAGGCAACTGCGAACCAACCGTGGGCTGACCATTCGAGAGCTTGCCGAACGAGCTGGGGTCAGTAAAAACACCGTTCTCAAGATTGAGCAAGGCGAGCCGATTGCTGAAATTTTGCTCACCCGGATCTGCAACAAGCTACAGACCATTCTTCCGAACCTGCTTTCCGCTCCAGAGGAAGTTGAGAGCGCGATTGTTTGCATCCACCGGAACGATCCAGCCAAGTGGCACATTGCGTTTCGTCGCATGCGAGCCCCGAAAGCGATCAAAGATTTTGACCAGGTTGCAGACCCACAGGAGCGACGGCGGTTGGGGTCCGTTGGGTTCGTTTCGGGGTTTGTGCACACCCACGACTCCGCGCTTCCGAATGGTCGGCTTCAAGCAGCGACCTTGGACTTGTTTGGGGATCAGGAGGAGCCGGGCTTTCGACACAGCGGAGAGGAGTTCATCTTTTGCATGTCCGGAATCTTGAAGCTAACGGTGGCTGAGGAGACCTACATGCTTTATCCCGGTGACTCCGCGATGTTTGATTCGAGCTATCGACACCGGTACGAATCGGGCCAGCCACTCGATGCGACCGAAGTTACGCGTGCCCTCATGGTTTGGTACGAAGGGAACGAGCAAGCCTTCTCGGTCCGGCCGGATGAGGAATGCGAGAACGATCCTCACTAATAATGGGACAAGGTTAATTTTCTGTCCCATGTTGAAGTCCCGATGATGTTTTGAGGTGCAGATTTTGCGCTTTTTTCGATGTAGAACTCTGGCGTAGGGAGAATTCCCAAAGGAAAAGATGAAAACGCAAACGCAACTCGTTGCCCTCATATCAATTTTTACGCTTAGCCACACTGCCGTGGCCCAAGTGAAGTTCAACACTCTTCCAGATTTTGGATTTGGTGGAGTTGCCTACGACGCGAATGAAGCCGGAACGATCGTCGGTCTCGCCGTTATTGACGCAAGTCACCGGCTTGAACCAGCGGTTTGGAACAGCAAGCTGGCCGCCCCAACGACTTTGCCAACCCGAGGGTTTGGCGGATTTGCGACGGCAGTTAGCGAGAGCGGATTAGTTGTTGGCAGCCGATATGTAGAAGCGGGAGCTGGAACGGTTCCGGTTCTTTGGCTAAACGGCAAGTATCAAGAGCTTGAGACATTGGGCGAGGGCGGTGGGGCGCTCGACGTGAACGATGCGGGGCAGGTTGTGGGCTACGTTCACGCTGCCGGCGGTACTTTGCCTGCGCTTTGGGAAGGCGGAAAGCTCAGCGTCTTGCCTACGTTGCCCGTAGGTTCGGCGGGAGACATTCTTAACGGATCTGCAAACAGCATCAATGCTCTTGGGCACATCGTTGGCACCGTCGAAGCAGCCTACGGTTCTGACTCTCTGGCGCTCAAATGGGTGAACAAGCAAGTTCGCGCGAGCGGTCTTACAGAGTGGATCGAGACACGGGGATTGAGGATTAACGCAAACGGAGATGCACTGATCAACGGCTATTTTGGGCCTAACGATAGTTTTGGTCTGGCAATTTACTCAGCTTCGGGCCAGCCAACGAAACTGCCGTTGCCTTCCGAGCATGCTTTAGTTTGGGGAACCGGTTTTTCATCGAACGGAGTGGTCGTTGGCTTCTATCGCGAAGCGATTTCGGGCGTAGCGCCGCTTCGACCGATCGCGTATCGAAATGGCGTCATCGAGCCGCTTGAGTTGCCAGCCGGCGCAATGTGGGCTTTCCCGCTAAACGTGACGGACGAGGGAACGGCCGTGGGCTATGTTTCGGACGGCGTCAGCGGAAACTCGATTCCAGGATATTGGAGCCTCGCTGGAGACGGCGATGTGATCACCCTAACGCCGAGCACAGGGATGCCGGGGTCAGAGGTGGTTTTCACCGCAACGGTCCGACGCGGAAAGAGCTCAGTTTCTGGGCGTCGAGTTCAGTTCCAGGTCAACCGAAAGGACATCGGAAACGGCACATCGAGCACCACGGGCAAAGCGAAAATCAAGTACGTGATCCCAGCCGATGCGGCTCCTGGAACGCGAGAAGTGATGGCTAGCCTCGGTGGCGGTCGATACTCTCTGGCTCCGCTGACGGTGAACTGGGTGACTACGGTAGTCGCCGCACACTCAACTTCCGGAAACAAGAACGCTCAGGTATCGATCACCGGAACGTTGCTCAACGCGACCAACAAGAAGCCGGTCGCCGGACAGGTCGTAAGGTTTGTCTACAACGGCAAGACTTACGCGGCTCGAACGACCGCTACCGGTGCCTACTCGATTCCGTTCACGGTGCCTGCCGCCGTTGCCTCGGGAACGACTTTGTCGGTTGAAGTGAAGTACGCCGGAAACGTGAATCACAAGGCCGCCGCCGCTAAGGCGTCGATTCGAGTGAATTAAGCGCACCCAGTACTTTCGGGGTTCCGAGCATCACGCTCGGGACCCCGATTCGTATTTCTGGCTTCACAAAAACGCGGAGATATCTCCGTGCTTCGGCGGCTTGGAGCGCGGTTGTGATTTCCCAAAGCGGGAACTCTGGGCCGAGCTCGAACGGTTTTGGAAAGCGTGATTGAAAGCCCGGTGCGGTTTGCAGGGCTGTTTCGAGGAAGATCGGATGGTAGTTGTGGCTGCCTCGAATGGTCCAGCAACGACGGATGATGTCCTCGGCAGTGAGGCCGAGTTGGGAATCGGGGTGGACGAGTCCGGCAAGCCGAAGTTCTCCGCCTGGACGCAAGTAGTAGTACGAGTCCTGTAGCATCTGGGATGACCCAGCCGCTTCAACAATGAGACCGACAGCGTCTGTTGGCGTGCCGGGAGCTTTGAACCCTGCCGAGATCGCAGTCTGGAGTCGCGCCTCCGACATATCGAATATTTCGACTTCCCATCCCAGTAATTCTAGGAGGTGCGCACTGTACAGTCCGAGAAGGCCCGCTCCGAGCACCATCGCTCGCTCTGGCCTGGGCAGATCCGTAGTCAGTTGGCAAGCCGTCGCAAGCGCGCAGTTGGCGGTAGCGGCAAGATGGGCGTGAACGCCGGGACGCACCGTTTGGATCATCGTGCCCTTTTGCAAAAGAATGTGGCTCGCGTAGGTGCCGTTCAGCCCGGAATGTTCGTGTCCGTATTTTCGGACGTTGAGGCACTTTTGCGGGATGTCGTAGGTTTGACAGGCAACGCAAGTCCCGCAGATGTCCACGAGACTCCAGGTGACCCTGTCATCGACGCGTACGCTTTCACGAGAAGACAGAACCACGCGACCGACGCCCTCGTGCCCCATCGTCGCGCGTAACAGTTCGGGACGGGTGCCATTAACCGTGTGCAAATCGCTACCGCAGATGGCCGCAAGCTCGATCTGGACCAGAACCTCGCCCTCTCCTAAAGTTAGTGGTAGCGGGACTTCCACTAGTCGAAGCGGAAGGCGCGGCCCAACAAATTGAGCGCAGATTGCATTCATTGCAACCTCCGCTGGATCTGGTTTGAAATGACATCCACGATGAGGATCAGACCCACGATGAGCACCATTACAGTGGCGGCTCGACCGGTGTTGAAAGTTCGAAGACTCGTGAGCAGATCGACGCCGATGCCGCCCGCGCCGACGACGCCGAGGGTGGTTGCCACGCGGATGTTGCGGTCGGCGATGTAGAGCGTGGTGCTCGCAAACTCGCGTCCGATGCTGGGCCAGGCGGCGAAGCGGATGACCTGGAACCGCGTTGCGCCGCAGGCGCGGACGCCTTCGTAAGTGCCTTCGGGCACTCGTTCCATGGCGTCGGCGAGAGCCTTGGCAACGAAGCCGGTGCTGTGGATACCGATGGCGAGCGCACCGGCCATCGGACCGAGGCCGATTCCTTGGGTGAATAGGAGCGCTATGAGAGCGTCTGGAAGGGCCCGGAAAACGTTCAGAAGCTCTCGCGAGCCGCGAAAGGCGAAGCGGTTGGGGGCCAGATTTCGCGCGGCGAAGATGGTGAGCGGAACGGCGAGGAGGAGGTTGATGACGGTGCCCCAGATTCCGACGACCAAGGTTTCACCGAGTCGACCGAAGAGGCGTGGCAGGTCCTGCCAATCGGGTTGGGAGTACCGGGCGAGGGCCGGGCCGCCTTCGTTGAGGATCGAGTTCAGGGTGCCGAGGTTTAGGCCGAGACTGGCCGAGCCGAGAACTCCGGCCAGCGCGATGAGCCCGGTGATCCACCAAACATGAGACTTCGGCCGTGGTTTCAATGGAGCCTCCGGCGGATCTGGCTTGAGGCGACATCGATGGCCGCGACGATGAGATAGATCGAGACGATGAGTAGGCCCAGGCGGTCGAACTGGAAGAGCTTGACGGCTTGGCTGATGTCGTAGCCGATCCCTCCCGCTCCGAGAGCGCCAATGATCGCCGAGGCGCGGATGTTGACGTCGAACGAGTAAAGCGACAAGCCCACGAAGTCGGGCAGCGCCTGCGGCACTGCGCCGATGGTGCGGATTCCCGTCCAGTCGGCGCCGGCAGCGGTGATGCCTTCAACCGGCTTGCGATCGACCACGTCGAGGCTTTCGGCGAAGGTCTTCACCAGGAAGCCCACTGTGGTGAGGAACAGAGCGACGACGCCGGCGATCGGTCCGAGGCCGATGGACGACGCCAGTAGGAGGGCCAACATCAACTCTGGAAATGCCCTCAGCACGGCAACAATGCCACGAATTCCGGCTCCGAGAATCTTGTTTGATGTGAACCTTTGGGAAGCGAAAAAGCAGATGGGGAACGAGATCAGGATTGCCCAAAAGGTGGCGACGAACGCCATAAGGACGGTTTCCCAAAGTCTCGGTCCGAGCTTTGGTGCGTAGTCCCAGTTCGGGGCGACCGCGAAGCGACCGAGGAACGAAAACAAGTTGCCGAGGTTTCGGCCGGGATCAAGCTGGATCAGCGGATAGGTCGCGGCTAGGAAGACGACCACCAGCGCAGTGCCAGCAATGGTGCCGACCCTCGGTGCGCGGTTCGGGGTAACGCATTTCACGCGGCATAAAGGGCCGCGATTTGGTCCTCTCCTAAGTCAGATGGCTTCGAATCGAACTGAACCACCCCGCGTTTGATGCCGATGATGCGCTCGCCGTACTTCAGCGCGAGGTCGACCTGGTGAAGATTTAAGATCAGACTGCAGCCCGTCTCTTTCGCGATCTTCACGAGGATGTCCATGATCTCGATGCTCGTTGCCGGGTCGAGGGAGGCCACGGGTTCATCGGCGAGGATCACCGCGCCTTGCTGCACGACGGTGCGGGCAATCGCGACTCGCTGCTGCTGACCACCGCTGAGCTTGTCCACCCGGTCCCAGGCCCGATCGGCCAAACCCACCGCGGTCAGGGCTTTCTCCGCAAGCTCAAAATCGCTGGCGGGAAAGGTGAAAAACAGACTCGTCCAGATGTTTCGGTAGGCAAGGCGACCGCAGAGGACATTTGCCATCACAGACAAACGCGGCACGAGGTTGAACTGCTGAAACACCATGCCGACGCGTTTTCGAACCGCGCGGTGGTTTGCGGGGGTGACGGCGAGATCACCAACGCTGACGGTGCCGGTCGTGGGTGATTCTAACCCGTTGATGATGCGCAGGAGCGTGCTCTTTCCCGCGCCGCTGGGGCCGAGGACGACGGCTACTTGGCCGGGAAAGAACTCAAGGTTGACCTCGTTTAGGGCGGTAACGCCGTTCGGAAAGCGCTTTGTGACGTTTCCGAACTGGACAATAGGCTGCATTTCTACTTCGCCATTTCTTTGGCGCTGAGGCCAAGCGTGTTGGCGAGTTTCTCGATGGGTTCGTATGCGGCCTGGGTGATGGGGACGAACTTGACGATTTCACCTTGGCCAGGAACGTTCATCATCACGCCCTTTTCGTGCATGCCGAGGAGGCTTTCGGTGACCTTCTTTGCGAGCGTCTCATCGAGCCCTTTTCGCATTCCAAAAGGTGATGCCGGGATCGGGTCGCTGGTCCAGATGATGCGAACGTCGGCAGCTTTGAGCTGACCCTTTTGGATGAACGAGTCATAGGTGATGTCTTGAATGCCGCAGGCATCGACGCTTCCACCTTGCAGGGCCAGAAGAGCCGCATCGTGGGAGCCCGCGTACGTGACTTCTCCGAGGACATCTTCTGCCTTCCGCTTCGTCGCTTTAAGAATCGCAAAGCGAGGCAGGAGGTTGCCACTCGTGGAGCCAGGGTCGACCAGCGCCAGTTTCTTACCTTCGAGGCCGTCGACTGAAGTAACAGCGGAATCGGCCTTAACCAGGATCATCGATTTATAGCTTTCGCCTTTGCCTTTGACCATCGGAATGGCGAAGGCAGTTGCTTCCGCTTGTTGCTTGGCGAGAACCATGGAGAGCGGGCCGTACCAGGCGATGTCGACTTTTCCGGCGCGCATGGATTCGATCGCGCTGGTGTAGTCCGTCAGGCGGAGTAGGTTCACTTTCAGACCGAGGTCCTTCTCCATTTGGGCTCGGATCGGTTCGAATCCTTCGGCCATGGCTTCGGCGTCTTCCGACGGAACGAGGGCGAAGTTGAGCTCGGTTTGAGCGGCCGTTGGCTTATTACCTTCGGGAGCCTTTGCATCCTCGGAGCTACCGGACGCGCAGCCGAAAAGGGCGGCGATGGTAGCCGCGCCTAGAACGAGGGCGCAAATCAGTTTTCCGGTTTTCATAGTTCGAAGCGTTATAGCAGGCGAATGTTAAGAAATCAGTCTCGCCCAACGGCCAGAAAATTGTTAGACTGCAAACGTGATTTCGCTCGCGCTGATGGTAACCATAGGCATGACTCCCCTGCGACCAGTATCTTTCGACATTCCGAAACCATCGAAAGCCCAACTGGCGTGGCACAAGCTGGAAACGTATGCATTCGTGCATTTTGGCCCGAATACGTTTACCAATCGGGAATGGGGCGAGGGGAAGGAAGATCCGAAGGTGTTCGCGCCGACTCAGCTCGATACGCGGCAGTGGGCGAGAGTGGCGAAAGCTGCCGGGATGAAGGGGATCATTCTCACCGCGAAGCATCACGATGGGTTCTGCCTCTGGCCGAGCAAATACAGCAAGCACACCGTGCGGGAGAGCGGCTGGAAGGGCGGAAAGGGCGATGTTCTGCGAGAGCTTTCGGAGGCTTGCAAAGAGTACGGACTGAAGCTAGGGGTTTATCTATCGCCTTGGGACCGAAATCACCCGGCATACGGAACGCCGGAATACAACCAGATTTTTGCCAACACTCTGACCGAGGTTTTGACTCAGTACGGTCCCGTGTTTGAGGTTTGGTTTGACGGGGCGAATGGCGAGGGGCCGAATGGAAAGAAGCAGGTTTACGACTGGAAGTTATTCGTAAGCACCGTTCGAAAGCACCAGCCGAACGCCGTGATCTTTAGCGATGCCGGGCCAGATATTCGGTGGGTGGGCAACGAGGACGGAGTTGCTTCCGAGACGAATTGGACGACGCTGAAGGCGGATGAGCTGACGCCGGGGACTTCGCGATACAAGGAGCTCCCAGTGGGGCATCCAGATGGGAAGTTTTACGTTCCGGCGGAGGCCGACGTGTCGATTCGGCCGGGCTGGTTCTATCATCCGGAACAGGACGACAAGGTTCGCTCGCCGGAGAATTTGGTCGAACTGTACGAGAAGTCGGTTGGGCGCGGGGCGAACTTGTTGCTGAACTTGCCGGTCGACCGGCGCGGGTTGGTGCACGAGAACGACGAGAAGTCGCTGCTTGGTTGGCGCAAGATGCTCAACGCCACTTATGGTCGTGCGAACTCGAACGGGAAGTTGACGCGGGCTTTCCAATCGACCAAGGTCGCGGTTTCTGGACCTTTTGATCGAGTCGTGATTGCCGAGGACCTGCGGAACGGGCAGAAGGTCGAAGAGTTCTCGATTAACATTCGGCGTGGGAAGGAGTGGTCGCGGCTTGCTCAGGGCACCACGATTGGGCCGAAGAGGATCATCACGGTTCCGCCGACTTCGGCAGAAGAGATTGAGGTTTATCACTACGGTCGAGATGGGTCTCGGCTCAACTCGCTGGCTGTCTATGCGACCCCTGGCTTGAAGAAGCAGGTGATTGAGAGCCAGGCGGAGAAGGATCGGCGCATGGCTTGGTGGCGCGAGGCGCGGTTCGGCATGTTCATTCACTGGGGGCTTTATGCGCAGCCGGCCGGTGAGTGGAGGGGCAAGAACTACGGCGGAGCGAGCGAGTGGCTGATGAACACGGCGCGGATTCCGGCGGCGGATTGGGCGCCGTTGCGGGATACGTTTAACCCGGTGAAGTACGACCCGAAGGCTTGGGTCGCCACCGCAAAGGCGGCGGGGATGAAGTACATCGTGATTACTAGCAAGCACCATGAAGGGTTTGCGCTTTGGCCTAGTAAGCAGGGGACCTTTAACGTTGGCAACACGCCGTATCGAAAGGATTTGCTGAAGCCGCTTGCGGAGGAGTGCCGAAAGGCGGGCATTAAGCTCGGCTTCTACCACTCGATTTTGGACTGGCAACATCCCGATTACGCGCCACGCGTTTCGTGGGATTTGCGGCCGGAGGTGAAGACCAACTATGCCCGGTACGTGAAGTACATGAAGGCGCAGTTGAAGGAGCTTTTAACCGAGTACGGGGACGTTGCGGTGCTTTGGTTTGACGGCGAGTGGGACGGCACTTGGACCCACGAAGATGGGCTGGACCTTTACAAGTACGTGCGCGGTTTGCAGCCGAACATCATCATCAACAACCGCGTGGACAAGGGGCGGAACGGGATGCAGGGTTTCAATGCGGCGGGCTCGTTTGCCGGGGACTTTGGAACGCCGGAACAGGAGATTCCGGGGAACGGCTTGCCGGGCGTCGATTGGGAAAGCTGCATGACGATGAACGGTTCTTGGGGCTTCCATGCGAAGGATGAGAACTGGAAATCGACGGAGATGCTGATTCGGAACCTGATCGATTGCGCATCGAAGGGTGGCAACTACTTGCTGAACGTCGGTCCGACCGGATTGGGCGAGATTCCGCCCGCTTCGGTGGATCGGCTTTTGGGCGTCGGGTCTTGGCTGAAGCTGAACGGATCGGCGGTTTATGGAACGACGGCGGGGCCGTATGTTCGAGCGCCGAAATGGGGGCGAATGACGCGGAAGGGCGACACGCTTTTTGCCCACGTGTTTGATGGTTCGACCGAGGTCGTTTTGTCGGGACTTCGAACCGATGTTCGGTCGGCGAAGCTGGTTTCGACGGGGGCTTCGGTTCCGGTTTCGAAGCGCGATGGCGAGTGGGTGCTATCGGTCCCGGCGGGCGCCGGGGTTCGGGTCGTGGCGCTGTCCATTGCAGGTGATGTTCGGGTTGAGACGCCATTGGCTGGACAGGCCGCGGATGGTTCCGCGGTCTTTGCGGCTTCGGATGCCGTGCCGACGGGGCGGATTGGCTATGAAGCGGATAAGGATGCTCTCGGTTTTTGGACCGATGCGGAGGACTCGGTTCAGTGGGAGTTCAACGTGACCCGGACGGGGACTTATCGGCTATCGCTTTCATACGCTTGTGAGCCGAGCTTTGCCGGTAGCGTCGTCGAAGTTCAGGTGGGCGGTGAGACAAAGTCGTTCACGGTGAAGTCGACCGGGAGCTGGTCGACGTTTGAGACGGTTGATCTCGGCGAGGTTTCGCTGGTGACGACGGGCCGAGCGACGGTTCGGGTGAAGGCGAAGTCGATGCCGAACGGGGCGGTGATGAATTTGCGGTCGGTGCGGATCGGGTAGTTCGGGTTCGGGTTTGTTCGGATTTGTTCGGGGGTTCGGATTTGCTTTCCGGACGTCGCTCTGGCGGCGGAAAATTTATTTATAAATGCTCCCGCCTTAGGCTGGAAATGTAAATTTTCGTTTTCGGAGCGCATTGGTTGGCTTTGCATGGATTTGGGTTCCTGTAGCTAACAGGTGCTTCGGGACGAAAAAGTAAATCAGTTGTTTGAAGGGAGCTTCGGGTTTGTTTCTGGAACTAGTGTCTCTGAGTGCCCGAACTTGCCTTACAATTTGAGCGTGGTCGGGAGGTTCGTTGACTGTAGGGGCGGCATTGCCGCGGCGTAGCGTGGGCGTCCCGCCTGCGTTCGGTAAGTTGTAGGGAACGGGATTTGGCTGGGCCCTGGAATTCGGCTATGCGAACTCACTCGGGACGAGTGAGCTACGGGAAGGGACTGGTGCGTTTCGTGACAAGTGAGAAAGAAAATGAATCGAGAAGAATTTGATCAAAAGTGCGCGAGTTTGGATGACGAAGCCTTGGTGTACTGGCTACAGCAGTACACCATGGACGAGGACTTGATTGACGTTATTCCTTATGCGGATGCTGAGATCAGGAATGGCGGCTTGTTCCAGTACTACGGGAACGGATCATTTGATGCGGAGCAGCATATCAAGTTCTTAGAGCTGATTGGTGCGAATGAGCATGCAGAGATTATTCGTCAGAGTCTGGCAAGATTTCCTGGCGGAACTCAGCCGATACGAACGGACGAAGATCCAGATGAGCATCATGAAGCTGTTGCGGAGCTGATTGGTGGAACGAAGGCCTTTTATGATCTGGATGATCGGTATTTTGCGTTGCCAGAAACGCTTGATGATTCCATTCAGCGATACGTTCGACAGCACTTGGATTTCTACTTTGATGAGTATTTCAAGGAAGAGTAGGCTGTCTGAGAGATGCAGAAAGTTAAGGTTGAGAACTCGGTCTTTTTTGACCGGTTTAACAAGCTGCTCCGGGCTCGATCCGAGGTGGTTCGGGCCAAGTATCTGAAAGCGCTGGCCAGTCCGGTCTTGGTCAACGCGGAGGGTGGGCGGACGATATTGCATGCGGCGGCGACTTTTGGGGACTACGGGCTCGTTTATGATCTTCTGGAGTACGGCCATCCGGTGGCTGTGGTGGACTTCAGACGCTCGACCAGTCTTCACTATGTAGCGGGACGGGTTGAGGAATCGCCCGAAATTGCCGCGCTCTTTGTTGCTTGCGGGATTGATCCGAATGTTAAGGATCGGAATGGCTGGACTCCGATGCACTCAGCGGCACACTCGCTTAACCTGGGAACGGTTGGGGTGCTTCTAGCGCTCGGATCGCGGATTGACGAGGAGGATCGGAACGGGTACTTGCCGATTGATCATTGCCGGTGTCAGTTCGAGAGCGAGGACCACTGGAAGGTTTGGGAGCCGGCGTTTGTGCCTTTGTTGGGCAGGCCGCGGTTTACATCGTATGGTGTGCCGGCACTGGAGGACCCGGAGGTAGAGCAGAGTTTATGAAGATCACGTTCCATGACTTTGAGGGGCCAGTTTTCAAGGCTTTCGAGTCCAAGTACAGCGAGATGTATGATTGCGATGACTTCTGTATCTTCTGGCCGGAGCACTCGTCGGTGCGTGAGATTGCAGTTCGAACGGCTGCTTTCGTCGGCCCATCTCCGACGGTGTTTCTTCATGAAACTCTCGTCTGGGAAAGTTTGCGTAAGCATGAATTAGAGAAGATCGTTACGGACCGATGCCCGGAGTTGGGCGGCTTGACGGACGGGTACGTGATCGAGTTTGAGGATAGTCCGACCGATCTTGTCATCGATTTTCTGCAGTTTGCGATGGCATCGGTGCACGCTATTTTGGTTGATAGTCAGGACAAGACCCGGACCTTGGTTGCGTCAGGCGACGAGGGCATTCTTGCTCGCGCGGGAGAGGGAGACGTGGACGGTCGGAATCAGATTCGGGAGTTGATGGAATTGCTTCAGCAGGTTCGACTGGAAAAGAGGGGAGGGTAGAGGTTGCGGTTCGGGTTTGTTCGGGTTGGGACCAGGGTTTGGCGGTGAGATGAAAAACAAGGATGCTTTGCGGTTCTGGCTCGTAGTGTTTCTTTTTGTTCTGTTTTCTGCGCTTATGGGTCTGTATTTCGAGGTTGTTCTAGGGGCTAATTTTTGAGGCTCTGTATCCCCTGTGTTAGGTGACTCGTAGCGTGGGCGTCCCGCCTGCGTTCGGAACGTAGTAAGGAACAGGATTTGACTGGCGTCCGGGTGGTGGTTATGCGAACTCACTCGGGACGAGTGGGCTAAGGATGATTTCAAAGCTGCCCAAACTCAGGGCTAGAGAATCGTGTGGAAAACGTTCGGGTCAAACGTTTCTCCGCAGCCCGGGACCGATTCATAGTGGATCGCGGCTTCGATCAATCGGTTTTGTTTGTAGACATAATCGTTGACTAGGTACCGCTGATCTTCGCCATTCTTTAGAAGTTTGAAGTATCGGTGGACTTCAAACTGACCTGATTTCTTCCGGCGTCGTGGCTCTCCAAGAATCTGGGTTACTTTTGATTTGTGGTCGCCAATACTGATGTTGCGGAACACGCTCGTGGTCAGTCGATTCGAGAGTACGACGGGAAACTCTCCGTGATCTACCGTGCGCTTGTCTCGGGTGAGAACGGCAACCACTTGGCCTCCATCGCAATCGAGGGCGGTAAAGAGAAAGTACTTTGACTTTGGATTTCGGATGACTCTGGTTTCTGGGTCGCTTGGTCACGTCGACATGTCCCAAAACCGTATTGAGCGGGGCGTATTTGGGAGTCAGGATTACGGCGGCAACACAGCTAAGCATGTCGATCATGCAACTGTAACACAGAAGATTCCATTCGATCACGGGTTTTGTTCGAGACGTAGCGTAGGCGTCTCGCCTGCGTTTGGAAAGTTGTTGGGAAAGTGTTTTGACGGGGTTCCGGGTTGCGTCTGTGCGAACTCACTCGGGACGAGTGAGCTACTTTCCGCTGCGTTCGGGTTTGTTCGGATTTGTTCGGGGGTTTGGATTTGTAGTTGGAATTTGACTTCTCAAAGTGACCGGACTTGACTTACAATGTATTCGTGGTCGGTGATTTCCGTTCGCGAGGCAGAAGCTGATCCACCGTCGAGTTATATGAAACGACAGATATGGATTGGTCTCGGAATACTGGCAGCCATTATCCTTGTGGTATTCCTTGAAGTTGATCTTCATACGCGAGAAGTGTTTAAGACTGTGCGCCAATTTGATGCTAACTACTCGCTGGATGTGAAAGGCAACAAGCATGTTGCGATTATCCTTACAGAGTTTATTCCGGTCTCTCTGAAAGAGATACCTAGTGTGCAAAAGAAGGGGGTGTATTGCTATTGTGTTGACACGTCGGCAACGAATCCCGAATTGGCCTACGTTGACCCTGGAGCAGATTCAGAGAAACTGTTTTGGGGAAGCAAAGACCGTACGAAGATCAAGTGTGTTCGGCTTGGAGAACGGAAGACGGTTGACCAGTTTTCGGTGCCCGCAAACTACTCTGGCCAAGTGCTTCTTGAAGAGAAAGAAAACTTCTTTCGAATTGAATACTACGGATGGACCCACTGGCACTTCACCTGGTGGTTCTTGGACGGTGAGCTCCAATTTAGTATGAAGGAGTACTTCGATCATTGAGTGTTTCTGCGGCGCAATAACCATTTTAAAAATATATGATAACAGCATGTTTGATTTTTACATTGGCCCTCGCTAGTGGGCCTAAGCTGGTGTCTTCTCAAAGCCCCCAAGTTGGGTCCGTGAGGGATTCGGTTTCAGTGCCTAACGAGCTGAAAATTCTCTTGGGTACTTCTTCAGATGCGACGTCAAAGAAGATTCCCTTAGTCATTCTGCTGTCCAATGAAAGTGCCATCGAGCCAGTTACTTTTCTAGATCGGGACTTTCGCCATTGGAAAGTGGAGGTTATCTTTGTTGACAAAAACGGCAAGAGAATCTGGTCGGAGAATGATCGCATGATCGATCAGAGTCCATGGGGCGCCACGGTGCGTCCGAAAGAAATCACCCTTGATCCGTTCCGGGTTTTTGGATATCGGGAGGTGTACGACTTCACGAAGCCGCTTACGATTGCGTATGCGTCTGCCCGCGTAACCATTGAAGTGAATAGACCCAATCAAAACCCGCGGATTGTTCGACTCGTTTCGGAGAAGGTCAAAGTCTGGCCAAGACCACGATAAGGGGGCTCGCAGCTCTTATCTCAGGTTGTGCGTCTTCGTTCTTGGACTCGAGATTGAGCGCATGACCAGTAGCGCTCTCCACCCCCAACCCCCTCCTCTCATTGGAAAATGAAAGGAGGGGGCTCGCGCGTCCTCACCCCCTGCCCCCTTGTATGTTCCAGGTGAATAGGGTTTTACTTGGCTGAGGCATCCGGCTCTCACGAATCACGACCCTGCCCCTAGGCTGTGAGCCTGCTGGAGAGATTGTGGAGGATCGGATGGCTCTCTAACCTCGGACGGTATCTTGGGCCTCCCAATTTGTGCGTTCCCTTGATTGGCAAGGTCGTGCAAGGGGATGAGCCCGTATTCACAAGGTCGAGGTGGAGGGAGAAACCATCCATGAATATTATTGCTGGAATCGATATTTCGAAGGCAACGGTTGACGTTTGTGTCGCTGGCAAGACTCGTTCGTTTGCTAACGACCTTCAGGGTTATCGTCAGGTGGCAAAGTACTGCAAAGCGGCCAGTCTTGTTGTGATGGAGGCGACGGGCACTTACCATTTGGGGCTTGCTTGTTATCTTCATTCTCGAGATTTCAAGGTGGCGGTGGTGAATCCAGCGCGGCCTTGCTATTACGCTAAGTCGCTTGGCCTTCGTAACAAAACAGACAAGGTCGACGCTCGGGTGCTAGCGGAGTTCGGCCGCACTCACGAGCTGGAGTTGTTCGTGCCTCCGACGGATGCTGAGTTGAATTTGTGTCGTCTTGTTCGCTTGCGAAGTGACTTGGTTGCGCAGCGCGTTCAGGGCAAGAACCGGATTTCGGATCCTGCCGTGACCGGGTTTGAGGGGTCTTTGTTGGCCGCTCAGGCAGCGTTTTTAGATGAGCAGATTGACCAAGTTGAGCGCGAGATTGTGCGCGTTCTGAAATCCGATGAGGCTCTAGGACGGGCTTGCGATTTGCTGACTTCCATTCCTGGAATTGGTGCAGTGACTGCTTGGTCCATTCTCGCCGAGGTGCGTGACGTGCGTCGATTTGCCTCTGCGAAGAAGGTTGCGGCCTTTGCGGGCCTTTGTCCATCTCTTCGGCATTCCGGAACGAGCCTTACGGGATCTGGGAAGCTATCTCGCCAAGGCTGTCGCCCACTTCGAAAGGCTCTGTATATGGCGGCAGTCGCCGCGATCCGGTGCAGCGGTCCCTTTGAAGACTTCTATGAACGGCTTCTGGCTCAGCGAAAAGCAAAGCGAGCGGCGCTGGTCGCCGTGATGCACAAACTGATCCGGGTCGCCTATGGAGTTCTCAAAGGAGGTGTGCCATTCGATTGTCAGCCAGGCTTGACACCCAGCTGACAACACGGTATCTCTCCATCGGAATGGAGAGGGTGTTCAGACGACGGTCCATCTTGCTATTCGCCAATGGGATGGTGCACCGGTGCGCTATGCTTCGGCAAATGATCACAGCCGTGCTTGCGCTTGGATCGATGGCTATGCAAAGCGTTTACATTGGCACTTACACCGGCTCGGAAGGCAGCAAGGGCATTTATCGCGTCGAGTTCGACCCGAGTTCGGGGCAGTTCTCCGAGCCGAAGTTGGCGGCGGAGGTTGCGAACCCGAGCTACCTGGCGCGGCACGGAGACCGGCTGTTTGCGGTAACGGAGTGGGGCGGAGCGGCGGATTTGTTGGAGTATCAGATTGCGGCGGATGGCAGGCTTGATCCGAGGCATGCTCAACCGGCGGGCGGTGGAGGCCCGTGCCACCTTGGAATCGATCCGGCGGGCAAGTTCGCGGCGGTTTCGGCCTACGGCGGCGGCACGGTCCACCTGTTCGACCTTCGCGAGCAGAAGGTGATTTGGAAATTCCAGAACGAAGGTAAGGGTCCGAACGCGCAGCGCCAAGAGCGGCCCCATATGCACTTTGCAACGTTCTCGGCGGATGGCAAGCACCTTTACGCTTGCGACCTTGGGACGGATGAGGTTTTGAAGTTTGAGGTTGGAAGTTCGACGCCGAAGCGGTTCAAGATTCCGGCCGGCGGCGGGCCGCGGCACTTGGCGATGCATGCGGGAGGCCAGTTTGTGTTTGTCGGCAACGAGATGACGAGTGCAGTGACGACTTTCCGGCGCGATGCGGCGGGCGACTTGACTCAGTTGGGGACAGTGAGCACGTTGCCAGAGCCGTTTGAAGGCAATTCGACGGCGGCGGTGAAGCTGCATCCAAACGGGAAGTGGCTCTACGTTTCGAACCGGGGGCACAACAGCGTTGCAGTGTTTTCGATCGCGGAAGATGGAACGCTGAAGCTGCGGCAGGCAAAGCGGCTGGACGTGAAGACGCCACGAGACTTTTCGCTAGATGCTTCGGGCAAGTGGATTTTGGTGGCGGGTCAGGATAGCGGTGATGTGGTGAGCTACCGAGTCGATCCGGCCACGGGCGAGGTCGGCGCGGCGGTCGGTCGGATGAAGATTTCGAGGCCGGTTTGTGTTTTGGTTCGGTGAATAGTGGCCCTCAGCATCTCCTTGGAGAAAATGAGGGCCACAACTAGCTTTATCGCTGCAAAGTGAACCGATAGATCGAGCTTTCCACGGTAGCGGTTCGTACTTGGCCCTCGATTCGATAGTTCCCGTTGGCGTTGCTTTCGGGGCTTGGGGCCTGATTACTGCTTGACCAAGTGGACCAAGCTCGACCGGCGTACCGGAATCGGTATTGGAGATCAGCCTGCGGCGTGCCAAGCCTAGCAGCCGCGAGACCAGTTGGGGTTTGGGTGATCAAGAAGTCGTTCTTTCCATCGAGCGTGATCTTCTTGCCACCAAAAGCGGAGATCGCGGCGCGCCCTTTATCCTCAACGCTTGAGTACTCAAATCCGGATTGATTATTCACTTGCAGCGTTCGGCCAGAGATATCGTAGAACGTCTGGAAGATGGTTCCTGACCTGAAGCCCGGTACGGCAATTTGCGAGTACAGGGTGACGTATCTTCCATCCGAACTTACTCTGGCTTTCGACATTTCCTGGCTACCAGCGAGGTAGACGCCGTCTCGAAGCGCAGGAGTGGATAAGTTCTCAATTTCTTGGCCAGCTGGGCCCACAACGGCGTATTTTAAGCTTGGGGCTGTGCCGTAGGAGATCAGAAGAACATCCGCATTACGCGACATTGAGATCAGCTGATTGTCGACTGGTTCGTACAGCGAGGGAAGGATCGTCGTTCTGCCACGAAAAACATCTAGCCGGACAATTTTTCGGGTGCTAGATGCCCGGCCGGTAGCGTCAAAGTAGACCAAGGAGCCATCGGCACTAATGTGTAAGTTCTGAATATCGTAAAAGACATTGAGACCTCCGTCATCGTTGACGCGTTTTAAAGCGCCGTTATCCGGGTTCCATACAAAGATGCCATTGGCAAGTCGCCCCGACGGTTGATGTACGTAACCTCCAATGAAGATTACGTACTTGCCATCCGCCGCTATTTTGGGCTTAGCTGCATATAACAAATCATCTGGCAAGTCCAAAACTTTTAGCCGTGCTTTGGACCGAGTGTAGACATAGAGGAATCCATTTATGCTTGCGGGTGTGCCTGGGATCAGGTTTGAAGAGGATGAAGCGAAGGTGGCAAACCTGCCGTCGGCAGAAATGTTGACCGAATGGGACCAACCGTTCTCCTGTCCTAAAAGTGCCTTAGACATTCGGAGAGCCTTCCGAGTCGTGAGATCGAGCCAGAAGGCCGATTGCGTTTGTGGTCCTTCGACGGCGCGGTCGTAGTCTGAGGATCGAGAAACAAATACCGCTGACTCACCGGAGGGCGCGAGATCGACTTCGTCGTTATCGAAGTAGGCACCTTCCAGCGTGTTCGCGTTAGGTTTGATCAGAGTTTGAGTTGTCTTTGTGGTCGTATTGAATCGGTAAGGCATTGACGGACTGAGCCACCATTTCTTTTCGCCGTTGTATTCGTCCTGCTTGTAGAGATAAAGATGCATCCCATCTTTGCTCCAGGTTATTGGGTCGGCGCCATAGTTGCTGAGTAACGTACTAACAACGCCGGTTTCGATATTTCGGACGAAAATGCTTGAAGTATTTGAATCCGTAGTGAAGGCGATCTTTGACCCGTCGGCCGTCATATCCCAAGCGACGGTATCAAGGCTTAGTTGGGCACCACTTGTGCTCACAGAAACTCTGGACAACGAATCCGAATTTCGATCGAAGAGGTACACGTCTCGCTTGTTGTTGGTGTCGGCGAGGACGTACGCGGCGGTGCTCGAGAAGGTAACAAACCTGCCGTCGTCACTGACCTTAACGTCTTGAATAGACGCCTCGGTCGTTACGGTTGCGCCCGGACTGGCGATGTTGAGGACTTCGTACGCTCCGGTGTTTAGGTCGGCATACACGACCGCTTGACGGGTTGTTGATCCGCCAAAGAATGAGCTTGTAGAAACGAACACGGCCGATGGCAGGTCTGGGACGAGCCGAAGCGCGCTAATGACATTACTCGCGTTTCCTGTCTTGAGCACCTCTTTTCCTGTGCCGGTCGACGTGTTCATTAAGTAGAAACGATCTCGATTGAGATAGCCCGCAACCAAAGCGGATTTGCCGTCGCCGGACAGTCCGGCTAGGTAGCGGGTGCTGAAAAGACCGTTGACGATGGGATTCAACTGGCGAGTTTCGTCCGTATCCGTATCGATGAAGTAGGGATGGCCACCGATCGGTGCAAACGCGAAGTCGAGGACTTCCGATTGACTGGTGAAGCACACGAAGCGCCCGGAGTGATCGGTGGCGATACGGCGCTTGCCTGGTATGACGTCAACCTCTAGCGGAAGAACGGACTCCGGCGTTGAGGTTCCGACTTGGCGGAGGAGTGACGGGTTCGGATTGGAGTCCGAATCGATACTGGGGAAGGTGGAGAGGAAGTATCGCTTGCTTCCATCACGACTATCGACGATATCGAAAATCTCTCCGGTTTGGGTGCCGTTCCGGTCTCGCAAAATGGCCGAGACAGTGTCCGTAACGCTGGCCGGAACGCTTGGTGCAAAGACTGCCGAAGCGGCAAAAATGGCGATCAGATGATACATGGACCGATTCATGAAGTGGCTCCCCGTTGACCCAAACATCTCAGCTCAGTTGAACAACTGACAACATCGTGAGATATTCACATAAATGACTCGGTTTTATGTCTTGATCGTTCATGCATCTTCGCCGACTTTAGTCCGGCATTCCTTGCAGCGTCACCGGCCGTAGGAAGCGGTCGATGGCGTGGGTGCCGACGCTGGTGGTTCGGGTGTCGGTGCTGGCGGGGTAGGGGCCTCCGTGGGTCATGGCGGGGCTGACTTCTACGCCGGTTGGCCAGCCGTTGGCGACGATTCGGCCCGCGATGCGGGTGAGCGTTGGGAGCAGGCCGAGGGCGAGGGGCTCTTCGTTTTTGTCGAAGTGGATGCTGGCCGTGAGCTGGCCTTCGAGGATGTCGGCGATGGCTTCGAACTCTTGGACGGAGTCGCACTTGACGACTACAGCGGAAGGACCAAAGACTTCTTGGCGAACCTCCGGGTGGGCTAGGAATTGGGCGGCAGTGGTGCCGTAGAGCGCGGGTTTTCCGGCGGCATCGGACGCTAGGAGGGTTTCAAGGTGCGCGTGGGAGGCGAACTCGGCGGTGTCTTTAACATAGCGATCGGCGATGCCGTTGTGCAGCATGGTTGCGGCCGGGGCTGATTCAAGTTCGGTGACGAGGGAAAGGAGGAACTGGTCTAGCGCGGTAGACGCCACGGCGACGAGGATGCCGGGGTTGGTGCAGAACTGGCCGACGCCGAGGGTGAGCGAGCCGGCGTAGCCTTTGGCGAGCTCGGCGGTTCGGGAAGTGAGCGCATCGGGGAAGAGGAAGACCGGGTTCACGCTGCCCATTTCGGCATAGACGGGAATCGGTCGTTCGCGTCGGCTAGCGAGGTCGAAGAGGGCGCGTCCGCCGGAGTGGGAGCCGGTGAAGCCAACGGCGCGGATGTGCGGGTGCTGAACCAGGTCTTGGCCTTCCTCGAATCCGCCGTGGACGAGGGCAAAGGTTCCGCTCGGCATTTCGCAGGCTTCGACGGCGCGGGTGATGGCGGCGCCGCAGATCTCGGAGGTCTTGGGGTGCGCGGGGTGGGCCTTTACGACGACCGGACAGCCGGCAGCGAGAGCGCTGGCGGTGTCTCCGCCGGGAACGCTATACGCAAGCGGGAAGTTGGAAGCACCGAAGACAGCGACCGGGCCGACAGGGACCAAGTAGCGACGAAGGTGCGGCTTTGGCGGGGTGCGGGTTGGGTCAGCGGCGTCGATGGTTTCGGCATTCCAGCCTTCGGCCCGAATAAGGTTTGCGAACATGCGGAACTGGCCGCAGGTGCGGGCGCGCTCGCCGGTGAGTCGGGGGAGGGGCAGGTTCGTTTCGGCGCTGGCGGTTTGCAGGAGTTCATCGCCCAGCAGCTCGATTTGGTTCGCGATCTCGTCGAGGAAGGCGGCGCGTGCGGCGTTGGTTTTGGCTTGGTAGACGGGGAAGGCGGCCCAAGCGGCGTCGCAAAGAGAGTTGATCTGCGGGTTCATGTTAGTGCGTGGAGAGGTCGTGTTGAACGGGTCGGTTGGCGATGAGGTCGGCGACGTACTGTCCGGAAACCGGGCCAAGGCTCATTCCCATCATGGCGTGTCCGGTCGCCAAGATGAGGTTTTCCAAGCCATTTCCTCGGCAAAGATAGGGCAAGCCCGTGGGGGAGCAAGGCCGCAGCCCGCACCAAGTTTCACCCGTTAGTTTATCGGGGGTGAAGGCAGGGTAGTAGCGCGAGATGCTCTTTTTCATGCCGTTGATTCGGGGTGAATCGGCTCTGAGCACGGCGCGGGCGAGCTCCATGGTGCCTACGAAACGGATGCCATCGGGCATCGGGGTTACGGCCACGCGGGCTTCGGTGAGGATGGCGGGGAGATTGATTGCTTCCGGCGGGTTTGTGACGGTGAAGCCGAAACCGCGACCGGCGACGATTTTGATTTGGGGCTGGCGGGAGGTTTGGGCGAGGTCTTGAGTCCAGGCTCCGGTCGCGAGGACGAACCGATCGGCTTGGATCTGGGTTTCAGCGTTGCCGACGGATTCGATCTTTGCCCCTTTCACGTTCGCGATGGTGACTTCGCACTCTACGAACTCGACGCCGTTCTTCCGAAGGTTATCGCGCAAGGCGGACATGAAAACACCCGGTGAAAGGTGGGCGTCGTCTTTGAAGTGGACGGCTCCTGCGGCGCGGAGGGTGAGATTCGGCTCGAGTTTTTGGAGGTCTTCTGTGGATAGAACTTCGGTGGCGAGGCCGAGTTTGTTGGCGTCTGCGGCGAGGTGGGCTTCTTCGTCGAGAGCGGTTTGCGTCTCGCAGATCATCAGGAGTCCGCGCTGGCCATAGCCGACTTGGACGTTGAGGTCTTGGATCATGGCCTCGTAGAGCGCGCGGCTTTGGAGATTGAGGTCGCGGAGGATGGGGCTGGCGCGTTCGACGTGGCGGGGGGTGGCGCTGCGGAGGAAGTTGAGCATCCAGGAGATGAGTCGAAGATCGGTCCAGCGCTCGATTCCGAATGGGCTTTCCTTATCAAGCACCATTTTTAGGCCAACTTTGATCATGCCGGGGGAGGCGAGAGGGACAAAGTGGCTGGGAACGATGATGCCGCCGTTGCCGTGGCTGCAGCCCTGGTTGGTTTCGCCGGGGCGGTCGATGACGGTGACGTCGTGGCCGTCTCGTCGGAGGAAATAGGCGGAGCAAAGGCCGATGACGCCACCGCCGATGACGGCGACTTTCATGTGGTGAGGCCCCATCGAATGGGGTCTTCGCCGTCGAAGATGAGGGTGGATTCGGCGGTGACGTGGGCGCGGCCGGTGATGGTGGGGATGACGCCGTTTTCGGTTGGGGTTACGGTTCCGGTGAACACGCTGCCGGTGACGCTTTCTTGGCGGTAGGGGGTGGCTTCGGCGAGTTTGCCGGCGGCGTGAAGGGCGGCCATTTTGGCGCTGGTCCCGGTTCCGCAGGGGCTGCGGTCATAGGCTCCGCCGGGGCAGAGGACGAAGTTCTTCGAGTCGGCGATCGCGGATGGTCCGGTGAGTTCGACGTGGTCGATCTCAGCGCCTTCGGCTCCGGAGATGCCCTGCCAGTGCAGCTCGTCGCGGATTTTCAGCGTTAGGTCGGTGAAATGTCTCGTTTGGGATAGAGCTATTTCGAACTCGGGAGAGTGCACGACATAGAACCAGTTTCCGCCGTAGGCGACATCGCCGTGGTAGGTGACGCCGTCGACTTCGACCGAGACATCGGCGAGGTGGCGGTAGCTGCGGATGTTGGTGAGGGTGACTTCGCCGTTTTCGGCAACGGTAATTGAAATCTGGCCGACCGGGGTGTCGAGCTTGAGATCGCCGGAGCCGATGTGGCCGAGGTGGCGGAGGGTTTCGACCACGCCGATGGTGCCGTGGCCGCACATGCCGAGGTAGCCAGCGTTGTTGAAGAAGATGACGCCCGCGTAGCTTCCGGGTTCGACCGGGGCGGTGAGGAGAGCGCCGACGATGACCTCCGACCCCCGGGGTTCGTTGACGATGCCGGAGCGGAAGTTGTCGAACCGATTGCGGAAATCGTCGCGCCGCTCGGCCATGGTTCGGCCGAGCAACGGGAGTTGTCCGGCGAGGACGACCCGGGTGGGTTCGCCGCCGGTGTGGGAATCGATGACGTTGAGCTTCATCCGAGGTTCGGTCGGTTCTCGATTCCGGTGCGGATGGTGGCGAGGGTTTGCTCGCGCTCGACGCCGGTGAGGGGTAGGCGGGGGAGGCGGAGATATTCCTTGCCAAGGCCGACTTCTTGGATGGCGAGCTTGATTTTCTGAACGAACTTGGTTCCGACGTCGAGGTGGAGGAGCGGGGTGTACCAGCGGTAGATCTCGCGGGCTTTCTCCCATTCCCCGGCCATCGCGAGGTCCCAGAGTTTTTGGTTTTCGGTTGGGAAGGCGAGGCCGATTCCGGCGATCCAGCCGGTGGCACCAAGGAAGGCGCACTCGAGCGCGAGGTCATCTACGCCGGCGAAGAGAACGTAACGGTTGCCGACTTGGTTGATGATGTCGGTGATGCGGCGGACGTCGCCGGAGGACTCTTTGATAGCGACGAGGTTGTCGACTTCGGCCAGAACTTCGAACATTTCTGGGGTCACGTCGGCGTGGTAGGCGATGGGGTTGTTGTAGACGATGATCGGCAGGTCGGTGTTTTCGGCGACGGTTCGGTAGTGGGCCAGAGTCTCTTCTCGGTCGGGCCGGAAGGCCATGGCGGGCATGAGCATGATGCCGTCGGCGCCAAGGCCCTGGACCGACTGCGTGTAGGCCACGGCGGCGGCGGTGCTGAGTTCGGCGACTCCGCTCAGGACCGGCACGCGGCCGTTGGAGACTTCGATGGCGGTCTTGAGGACGTCTTGCTTTTCCTGCGTGGTGAGGGTGACGTTTTCGCCGAGCGATCCGAGCATCACAAGGCCGGAGATTCCGGATTGGATGAGGGTTTCTAGGTGCGCGGCGGTGGCCTCTAGGTTAAGGGAGAGATCTTCGTGGAACTGAGTAGTGACCGCAGGAAAAACGCCGGACCAAGAGACGTGCATCGTTCGAGTATCCCATCTTCTGGGAGCTATTGCTGGAACGGATTGACAATGCGGGCTTCACCGCTCATGTGCTTCCTCGCGGGAAAGCCATGAGCCGTCTTTAGGTGTGATTTGGCTCTGGTCGCACCAATCTAGGAAGGACGAGACCCGTTGCTTGCGGTCCTGGTCCACGGTCTGGGCGAGCAGATCTCGGATCAGTTGGTTTAGGGTCGTGCCTTTTTGACGGGCATAGTCACGGCTTCGCTGAATGAGCTTTTCATCGAGGCTTACCGTCACCTTTTTCACAAATTAAGTGTACGGGAGTTTTTTGGAGTACGGATCTCAGCAGTGCGGCGGCTATGATTTTTCGTGGGTGGCGTAGCGCACGAATACACGGTGGAATTCGATCCGGAGGCGATGTTGCGTGCTCAGCGTGCCGCCCTGTGGACGTACAAGAGGGATTGGGTTAAGTTTGGGTTCGTGCTCTGGTTTTGGAACGGAGTCCTGGGCGGGCTGTGCTGGGCTTTCGTTTCGAATGAAGTGCGGATTTTTTCCATCCAGGCCCTGGTTACGACGCTACTCGTGGGTCTGCTTTTTGCCGTTTCTAGCGTCGTGGACTACATTCTCAAGATTGCAACAAGAGCAGGCGTGAGGGCTCAGGAAGGAACGGTCTGGGACTGCTCGTTTGACGATCTTGCTTGGTCATTTACGAAGCGTGGAGGCTCGACTTTGACCATTCCGTGGTACCTGATGACCATCTCATATGAGCACGAGGACGCTTGGTTAGTGCGTTACGAGGAAACGGAGATTTGGATTTTCCGAGGAGCTCTACGAAAGGCGGGGCTGAAAGCGGAGTTTCGGCAGTGGCTCGGGTCTCCTTAAAGACAATGAGCATATTGCCGTAAGTGTCCCGTGTGGTCAGGCCTTGTACATGCCGACACATGGGTTACAGATTATTCCGGACACATAGGTAACACTTTCTTTCTAAGGGGAGGGAGTGATGCCTTGGAGAGAGTGTTCGGTGATGGAAGAAAGATTAAGGTTCGTGGCTCG
>Ga0247837_1002839_pt1 | contig 31638 bp, 20 predicted proteins | sample LaCtaG_2_FD_187115 | JGI IMG/M metagenome (GOLD analysis project Ga0247837, IMG submission 187115) | Freshwater microbial communities from meromictic Lake La Cruz, Castile-La Mancha, Spain - LaCruzMarch2015_14.5m | ecosystem: Environmental > Aquatic > Freshwater > Lake | place: Spain: Castile-La...
TGCAATTGCATTTGGGACTGAACAGACACTACATCCACTGGGGTGGACAAGGAGAGGGCGGCTGGTAGGGAGTGGACGAGGTCAGGGGGAGTGGAGGGACTGAGGAAGAGTGTGAGGGGAGAGTGGGTGGAGCACAGGGCGAATAGTAGCCACAAAAGCATTTCTATCTGATTAATGCTTTCTATGTAGATGAACAGTTTTGACTTGGTAGAGAACTCGCGTAATTGAAATCTCCAGCAACGTTGGAAAAGTCATATATTTGCCTATGGCTACCTGAAAAGAAATGACTCCACCTATTAGTAACTAGGAAAGCTCTGGACAAAGTCCAAAAGCTCCCTGGGCACTGAGACAGCCAGCGGAAAGGGCGCTTTGGGCCTCACAGCCTCCGGCTTAGGGTCTGGGCAGGCCAGTAGCTTGGCCAAGGAGTCCTCCTCGCAGTGCTGAGATATAGCTGATAGGTCTGGCCAGTCGACTTCCTTGCCTGGAGTCTCATTGGAGTCCTTGGTAGTGGGCTGCGTTTCACTGCCTTTGCCCAGTTCCCACCCTCGCTTCAGTGTATACGTCCTTTGCAGTTCTTCAAGTCTTGGGGCTGAAAGGGTGCGCTGGGAGTAGGGGTGCTGGAGAGCGGGGACTGGCCTGGCCTTCCCCTCTCTGCTGCTTTGTCTGGAGGCCGTTGTGGTGCGTGCAGTTCGCTTCCTGTGCATTAGACGCAGGCCTGAGGCCAAGGCTTGAGCCGGAGTAAAGGTCTTAGGCGGCTTTTGAGGAGCGGATAAAGCCTGCGAAGGCCGATTTCCAGCCTTCCTCGCAGTCAACATACTGAGCGATTTGCGATTAATATGCGGGGTGTTGGCCAGCCGATAGGCCTCCGCAGTCTCCAACTCCTCCCTAGCTCGCACTGCCCTTTCCAGCCTTTCCGCTCTGATGGCCGCTTCGTAACTGAGTCTCCCTGCAGCCCTAACAACGTCTTCAAAGGGAGATTTCTTGCTGTCTGGAGGCGGGGAGGCGGGCAGGGAGGCCGAGGCTCGGGATTGGGCTCTAACCACTGCGTCTACTGCAAGGCGCTGGAACACTGAGGCCAGTGGGGGACTGGGCAGAGGCAGGGGGCGGGGTGGGGAAGAGGCTTCGGACCTATTTCTCGGCTTACTGCGACTGCTCTTCCATATATACTGTACCCAAAGTCCAATAATTGCCTTAAGATATCTAAACGCTGCTCTCCAATTGGGATTTAATCAGCGTTTCCCGGGCGAATATCGGCTGAAATTGCATGCGGACAGCAAAAGCCTTCCGAACTCTATTATCTCATATATAAGTACTCACATATCTACCCTTATTCCTCAGATCAGCAGCGAATTCTCAACTTGGTAGAAACTGCGTTGGAGCTAAGTTAAGACAAGGCAGTTTAGACTCCCGGTTGGGCAAGCGGTACTGTAGGCTTTGCAGACCTTTCCTTCTCTTCCTCAATCTGTTCTGGCGGCTCTGTTGGAGCAGGGTTGCTCTATCTATCTCTCACCTGACTAGGCACATTCCAGTCAAACACCAGGTCATACTCATAGTCTTCCCTCTTAAACAGGTCCATAAAGAGTCTTTTCAAGTAGGCGTACTCCGGCCTGTCCTCAAACCGCAGACTTCCGCAGTAGTTGAGGTAAGTAATGAACTCCGCAGGGAAGCCCTCACACAGGACTTCCACTGTCGTGCCTATTTTCCCCGCCATTATCCTGTCATATTTCTCCTTCTTCGTGTGTGCTGCCAGACCTTGCCAGGGCAGTTGTCCTCTGAGGAAGTAAAGCAGTACATAGCCGAGTACCTGCATGTCGTCCCTCCTGGATTGCTCGATGCCCAGGTGAGTGTTTACTGAAGCGTATCGAGCGGTTCCGGTCAAATTCTTCCCTTCTCGATAGGGAATATGCTGCTTAGTCCGCTTGTCTCGGAACCGCCTAGCGAGGCCGTAGTCAATGAGATAGACTCGATTGGCCTTGGCGCCCAGGCCAATGAGGAAATTTTCAGGCTTGATGTCGCGGTGAATGTAGCTTTTGGCGTGGAAGATTTCGAGTCGGGAGATGAGGTCGTAGGCGAGCATCAGTGTGGTTTTAATAGAAAAATGCCGGTTGCAACTGCTAAGTAGGTTTTCGAGACTGGGACCCAGTAGGTCTAACACCATGACGTTGTAGTTCTCGTTGACACCATACCAGTGCAGGCTCGGAACCCCCACGCAGCCCTGCAGGACTCGGTAGAGTTTGGACTCATTGAGCAGCTGGGGGTGGGGAGTGTTCACCTTTTCTAGCTTGATGGCCACTTCCTCGTGAGTGTGTGTGTTTACTCCCAAGTAAACTTCTCCGAAAGAGCCGGAGCCAATCTTGCGGCCGATGCAGTATTTGCCGCCTACTCGAAAGTCACTCATTATGACCAGACCGCAATATGGACACAGACCCACTCAGCTCTCCCTCCAAGCCGTCCCAACCCCGCTCCCACTCCTTCCCCAGCTACCACCCCGTGTGTCCCGCGCCCTTCCCTCTGCTCGAAGGAGAAAGCCAAACACTACTCTGTGCCCACCACTCCCACCTCAGTGGACTGCGCTGCATTGTCTTCGACTCAGCCAGGGCTGGGAAGTCTGCCTCCGCCTTCCTCACTAGCTTCCGAGTAACGCCTATTTAGCTCGTTGTGAAGCCGGACGACCCGAACTACCTACTGGACCGCAGACTTCGTAGAGACTTTTTGACTGTGCCGTGGCTCACAATCAAGGCGTTGGAGGCTGGGGAGGACTTCGGCCACTCCACCGTAGCACTGGAGACTAAGGACGGACGTTTATTTGTACTGGGCTTCATGCAGGGCGATTGGGAAGAGTACAGACTCCTTGCACTGATTCGAGCCTTGGTCTTTCCAGCTTCTCCTCAACTGCAATTTGCCTTCAGTCACAGGCCGGAAGGCCTGCTAAACGGCTGGAATGTGTATGACCAAAGGGTGGAATATGCACGATTCGGAGTGATTGAGGACTGTGTGGCTGCCTCTTGGGTGTACATCGACAACTACGCAGGGCGCATTTGCGACTCCTACCCCGACACACTGGTCGTTCCCAGGTCCCTGTCAGTCACAGAAGTGCTGGAAGTGGCGGCTTTCCGGACCAAAGGCCGACTGCCGATCCTGGTCTGGGCGCACCCCAAGCAGATTTCCACACTGTGGAGGTCCAGCCAGCCCCGCACCGGCATCACCAAGGCCCGCTGTCCTGAGGATGAAAAGCTGCTTCGAGAAATACTGACCTCCTCCAGCTTTTCTCGCCAATTAGCCCTATTCGACGCCCGCCCCTTCCTAAACGCCCAAGTTAACCGTGCCACTGGAGGCGGTGTGGAGCCTCAGGCCGCCTACGACTTCCTGCAAATCACCTTCCTCAACATCCCCAACATCCACTCTGTGCGCCAAGCCTTCGAGTCCATGCAGCACTGTCCCAGTCTCCCGGCTTCTCAGTTCCTCTCTAGCCTGGAAAAGACTGGCTGGCTGGAGCTGGTCTCAAGGCTACTCGGGGGGAGTGTGGAAGTGGCTGCTAGACTGCTGGCCGGGCAGTCTGCTTTGGTGCACTGCAGTGATGGTTGGGACCGAACAGCTCAAATATGTTCTCTCGTTCAACTACTAGTGGACGGGTATTACCGCACTTTGAAGGGATTTGCGGTGCTAGTAGAGAAGGACTGGGTGGCGGCCGGACATCAGTTCAACCTGCGCTTTGGACATGGGAATGCGGATACGACTGATAACCAGCGAAGTCCAGTGTTCCTTTTGTTCCTAGACTGCGTGTATCAGTTGTGTGAGCAGTTCCCGACTGCCTTTGAGTTCACTGAACGCCTGCTCTTAGATTTGGCGGACTGGACGTGGAACTGTCGCTTCGGCACCTTCCTATTTAACTCCCACCAAGACCGACTCCGCCACGACGCATACCGACAAACCACTTCCGTGTGGACCTTCGTCCTGTCCCAAGCCCGAGAATACGCAAACCCCTTCTTCACCCTCACACAAGACTGCCTCCTGCCCTGCACCACTATCAGGCGCTTGAAGCCTTGGACTGGCTTGTTCTTTCGATGGCACCCGGACTTCTTCTATGCTGAAACTGGCTTTGTGTCCGCTGCAATCCATAGAGAGACGTTGATGAAACAGACTAGTGCTGGAGTCGCTCAGCTAAAGACCCGCCTTCAAGCTACGTAATTTCCCTTTGTTCACTACACTTCTCCTAGTTTCTTCCAGAATTCCGGGTAAAGCCTGTGGTTGTCGAGTAGATATAGTGATATGTCTGAAGAGGAGTCCAGTCCTAGAAGCCGCTCCTCTCCTCTCGATCGCAAGGGTCGTCTAAAATCCCTGCTTCTAATCGACCCACTGGACCGCTCCGCCTCCGAACTCGACGAAGTCGCAGAGCTAATCGGCGACATAAAGTTCCTCGAGAAGTTCTACTACACCGACAAATTCAAACAACTCTGTCGCTTCCTGACCCTGCAGACGCTTGGAACTAAGGAAGTCGTCTTCTCTGAGGGCGACGAAAGTGACGCTTTTTATGTAATTTTGGCTGGGAGAGTGTCGGTTTATGTCAAGGTGGAAAACAAGACCACCAAAAGTGTGTTTTTGGTAAGAGATAGGTAGAAGCACATAGCGGATTTGAAGTCTGGGGACAGTTTCGGGGAGCTGGCTCTGCTGTACGGGGGAAAACGCTCTACCACAGTAGTGACCACCGAGCCAACTGACTTATTAGTCCTGCAGAAAGATGTATATGACGGCATCGTCAAAGACTCCCAATCCGAAGAAATCGACCGCATAATCGCCTTTTTCAAGTCAGTGCCGATATACGACAGTATAGAGGAAGAAACGCTAGTGCGGCTCTCCGCCCGAGTCTCCTGCTCCAAGTTCTCCTCCAACTCCATCATTGCGAAGCAGGAAAGCGAGGCTGGGAGTCTGTACTTCATAGGGTCGGGACACTGCAAAGTGCTGAGAAGGGTGGATTTCAAGGTGGTGCGCAGGGCTGGGGCGTACCCCTATGCTTTGGACTGTCCTGGGGAAAGTGACTATAAGCGGGGGAGGACGGAAAGCAGGATCATGGAAATTGATGTGTTGGGCCCTGGGGACTCTTTTGGGGAGTATGAGGTGATCAATGACAAGCCGTTCCCGTACACAGTCATGACGACTATGCCGACCAGTGTATTTCTGCTGCCGAAAGGACAACTAGACATGATTCCCGCTGATAAACTGGCAGAAATAAAGACCCAGGCGAAAACCTACCCCACAGACGAGCAACTACGCAGGGTGTATAAGGACGAAGTGCAGTGGAGCGACTTCAAGAAGAAGTTGGTGCAGAGTGTGAAGGCGGACAAGCAAAACAGAGGCAAAGGCACGGACTTCCGCAGGCCGCTGGGACAGCCGCTGCGCTTCAGAGCCATTAGCAACGAAAATCGCTTCAAAAGACCCACTACGCACCTGAGACTGTCGCCTCTGAACCAAGTCTTTCAGCTACGTAACGCCAGTCCTTAGTGTTATATATGGCGGAAGGGCTGTGGACAGTGTCTGAGCGGTACGGCAAACGGGTCCTCCGCCTCGACCTCGTCCAGACAGTGTTCCTCCTGCAAGCAAGTCTGCAAGCTATATACTGGCTAGTGGTGATTTTGGCCTGCAAAGGTCAATTCGATTGTACTCAGTTCTTCCCTTCGCCCGGGTATTTGACAGTGTTTGGAGGGATATACCGCCTGGGAGTGTGGGTCTGTGTGGGACAGGGAGGGCTCTTTTTAGTCATCAATGCAGGGGCTTTCGCGGCTTCCAAAGGAGCTGCGCCGGATGAACTGCGATTAACCAATTTCTGCATGGGAATAATAGCCGCTGGCTTATTGATGCTTTTTCCAGTGTTCAATGACCCTAATGCATCCCAAGGACATGTGTGGGAGTACCTAGCAGCCGCGGCTTACTACGGCTTCGTGGTGCTCTACGGACTGTGGATATTGATAGTGTGCGCAGTTATGCGGAAATCAGAGGGGACTCTGCACGTCTACTGGCTCAAAGCAATAGGGTGCATTTCCCTGCTGGCTTTGACACAGTGGCTGCTGGCCTATACTCCACAGGCAGGTCCGGGCCTCAACCACACAGCCCTAGGCGCCGCTTCTTGGCTGTTCACAGCCCTGTTTCTCTGCTTCCCTGCAGTGCTCGCCCAGCGGTTCCCCCACTTCTGCCTGGCTCTGTCCCTGCCCGACCCTCAGTCCGTCCAGCCTCTCTAGTTTTACCTTAACTGTCTACAGTCGATAGGCACTAAACGCCGTTGCGTCCATTTCCACACTTTCAATTTTCCCCACACTCACTAGCTTCGGCTTGAAGCCGGAAGGCAGCACAACAGGGGAAATTTGGTTTATGTCCTTCACAGCGTCCTGGAAGCCGGCTTTCAGCACCTGATGCAGTTGGCCCATTGGGAAGGGCTGCGCTGCTGCGGCTTTGTACTGCTGGTAGCTGAAGGTCTTCAGCAGGACGATGGAAACTACGAGCATTTCAGCACATATCAGTGTGTTTTGGATGTCGGTGGAAAGACGCTCTTCGGACATCCCGAAAAGCCCGTCTAGGACTCCGAACCAACGCAAAAAGGCGATAGCAACGCTTTGCCAGTATGAGAAAAAGAGAATTGCCTTTACACTTGCGAATTTCCCCACTGGGTTGTGTCTTCTCAGACTTTCCCTCAGAGCGTAGTAGAACTTCACCAAGTACCACAGGGAAAAAGTCATAGATACGTTGATGACAAAGGCTAGGTATATGTAGGAACTGGCCTAAATAGTGCCTACCAGGGACAGGTCTTCAGGCGAGTACAAGCCCGTGCTATGCAAAACAATGGCCAAGAGACTGGTAATCGGCTTTATCAGGAAGAACTGCAGAACACCGGTTTTGCAGGAGAGGAGGAATTGCTCGGCTTGGGGAATGCTGTCTTGTCCTTACCTGTCAATCACCTCAGCAGAGTAGCACACATTGAGTGGCCACATACAGGGGTAAATCCTCTTCTCGCGAAGGCTCCACAGGACGATCTCTTCATTCATATCGTCCTTGCTGCTTTCCCCGATGTAGCACAGCAGCAAGGCCAGGAAGCTGTATATGACATAGCTCTCGTAGCAGTCTCGAAGCGTGTCGAAGTACAGCGCGCCTGTGGGGTAGGATATGCTTGCGAGCGAGGAAATCGAGTATATGGGTACAAGGAGCAAAAGAGCGATGATGCGTCTCTGCTGGGCAGGCATCGTCATATACTTGAGGTGGCAGCGGATAAGGTAGGCGGAAAGGACTGTGGCTGTGAGGGTGCTTAGACTGGTGGCCAGAGGCAGAGTTGCGCCCATTAAGATAAGATGCAGGGGCTAACACCCTGAGTTTCACTGTTTCGTTTGTTAGAAAGGAATGGGTGGAGAGCTGCTATTCGTATGGGAATGGGCTTAGAAACCTTAAAGTGAAGCAGCAGTGTATCTTGCTTCTGTGGAAGCGAACTGAATTTAGATAGTGCAGGTAGGAATGTCCCTTCAATGCCGACTCCCTAACAAGAACTAGCACTAAAACAAGCTGTAAAGCTAAAGTGGTCTATTGACTGGACATCTCAAGTGGTATCTCCATCACCCCGCAAATCCGCCCTAAGATTTCATTCGTCTCCTCAAAATCCCTCTGCACATCTCTTACCCTGCTCTCCAAGTCATGCCCACTGCAGCCAGTTTTCCCACCATACGAGTCCGCCCTAGCCACAGTCTGAGTCCGGCTAATTCCCCTATCTCGCAGGGAAGATACAGGCAGGGAGTCCCCTCTGGTTGCTGGGTAGTCCAGACTGCCTTCTTGGGACTGGCCGAGTTCGTAGACGGTCAGCATTCGGGCGAAGTGGGACTGCTGCTTGGTGTTTAGTTGGTCGCGGATGGAGGCGATTTGCACCATTTCTTGGTATATTGAGGGGAATTCGGACTTGATGATGGCCAAAACGCGCTTGCTCAGGGTTAACAACTCAGCGTTGCTGGCTGCTTTTACAGTGAATTTCCTCGCAATTTGCTCAATTACTTCGATTTCTCCGAAGTACGCTCCTTTTTGCAGCTTCTTGAGGACATGTTTGTTGTCCAACACAAGCACACACCTACCACTCACAATAAAATAGACCTCCTCCGCATAGTCCCCCAGCGCATACACCACACTGCCAGCCTCACAGTACACACTCCGCAGCAGCGGCACTATAGCCACAATGAAAGCCGTATTCCTCTCTGTGAAGAAAGGTATCGTCTTCGCAGCGCCTTTGTGCATGGCGATGGCCACTTCGTAGCGCAGTTCTCTGGGCAGTTCGTTGAAAGTGGAGCGTTTGTCGGAGGAGGAGAAGTTGGTCTGTTCCGAGGAGTAGCGAAGGGCGTGTTTCAGCCGGTGTCGCAATTCTTTGTGTAGTTTCGCTTCTTCTGCGAATTCGTCGATTGCCATTAGCTTGTTGTTGAGGACAGTTTCCTTCGAGTCGAGATTGTGCAGGAAATTCCCTAAGGAACTTATCATAAAGGAGTAAAACGACACTCCTAGCAGCATCCAAACAATCGCCATAACTCGCTCCACTGCATTATTGGGCACAATATCCCCATACCCAATAGTGGCCAAAGTCGTGACCGTCCAATACATGGAAGCCACATACAGGTCTGCGGGAGCCTTGTCCACCAGTCCTCTGGCCATCACCCAAGTCTCAGGCCCGAGGCCTTCCACCCTGGCAGTGAAGTACCAGGCGCAGGTCATTAAATGAACCCCTAAAATAACACTTAGGGCGAAGGAAAGCAGGCGAATGGAACTAGGAGTGATGTGGCTTTGAAGTCGCTCCAAACAGTCGTATTCCCTGTAATGTCTCGCAAAGCGGAACACTCTTGTGATGCGGAGAAGCCGGTAGAGCCGGGGAATGCGTGCCAACCGCAGGAAAACCTTATACCTGCTAGTGGACTGTTGGAAGCTTTCCGCCTGTCCTTCCTCGAACAAATAGAAGGGAAAGCAAGCAATTAAGTCCACACACAGCCACGATTTCGCGTAATTCAGAAATACGGCTTTGCGACTGGTGACTGTGTTTCCCATACTGTCGATGTAGGCACTGTTTAGGCGGACTAGGATATCGAGGAAAAAGATAGCGTCGATTGCTGCATCTAGCCAGAAATCGGGCGAATTTCGGTCTTCTGGCAGGAAAGCGAGTTTGTAAGGCATGATAAAAGCGGTGTAGAACATTAAGATGAGGTAAAAAGTGCTCCAAAGCGTCTTTATTGGGCTGCCAGGGATGCACAAGTAGGTCTTTCGCTGCTTTGTAGACTCTGAAACTGTATTAGATGCCTCTAATTTGCGAATTATTAGTCCGTTGTTCTCTATATCTGTGCCTCCCAGTGTATTTACCCCATAAAGATGCAGTTCCCGGCCCAAGCGTTCGAAATAGAGCTTAGTTTTGACTTTAATTCTTAGACGTTTCCAAACTTCGCTGTATTTTCCGTGTTCCCGAGGGGTGCTTTCCAGTGAAATCGGGGGGTTTAGGTTACTTGTGAGGGGCTCCAGTCTAATACGTGGGTTTCGCTTGCGATGACGTGGCTTGTACTCCAATAGGTCAGCTATGCCGAGGACACTGGGCCGAGCGTACTCCACCGAGTTGCGATGTGGCAGCGGTCCTGGGTACAGCGGAGCATACTAAGTGCTTGGTACCATATCAAAGGATTAGTTTACCACAGAGAGTCTCATATAGGAGTAATGACTTCGCACGCTAGTCGCCTGTCAAGACACAGCAAAGGCAGTGACCCGCGCAGCAGTCCCAACAAGAGCGCTGTCTACCACAAGCCCAGCCGTCTGCCTGCGCCGCCCCCAGGTGAAGAGTGGGAAGTCGACGGGGAAGAGGCAATGGCCAGTCCTTTATACTCCGTCCTGCCCCACTCCACCAAGAAATTCGATGAAAACGTACTTGCAAGTCCCTATACGCCGGCAGTGGGGAAGTACCCAAATGAACTGAGGACGAATCTGAAGTCGGAGCGCTATTTGAGTATGAAGGAGTTGCCGGCCACTTCTCACTCACTCACGCAGACTTTCCTCAGCAAGTCTCGGGCGGGAGTGAGTCCTGCACCCGGCAAGACACTTGCGCAGAAGGTGCTGAGGCCTGTGGGCAGGACTGCGACACTCGCTACGGAGAGAAAGGCCTTTCGTCCCAAAGTGATCCGGAGCAGTGATAAGGCCACAGTGTGGGATGTGATGGGCAACGTGGGCAGTTTAAAGATGGTCCTCGCCTGCTGTCAGGTCCGGGAAGTCGTTTCCTTGCTGAAAGTCAGCCAGAGATTATGGAAATCACGAGAGATACAGAAGCGGTTTATCGAGCTTTTCGTAGTCGGACTGGATTTCCCACTGCGACTCAAGTACTGGACTGCAGTGACTGACAAGTGTCGCAAAGGCGCTTCCGCAGAGCAGTTCTTCCGCTCCGCCTCCCGCTGTCCCAAGGAAATCCGCGACGACATCATCCGCACTCCGTCCTTCATCCCCCGCCAAAGCCTCACCCAGAAGCAGCAGCACGCCCTGATGAGAGTCCTGGATGCGGTCTGCAATTGCAACCGAGATGTCGGCTACTGCCAGGGCATGAACTACATCGGTGGGTTTCTGATACAACTCCTGCCGAGCGAGGAAGACAGCTTTTGGATATTGCAGGCGCTGTTGAAAAACTACAGGGTGAAGAATATGTTTATGCCGGGACTTGAGCAGTTGAAGATGCAGTGCTTTCAGTTGGACTGCTTGATGCAGCACTACCTGCCGCAGGTCCGACAGCGGCTCAAGGAGTGCGGAATCAGCACGGAAATGTACTCCGCGAAGTGGTTTTTGACGCTGATGACCTACGAACTGCCCTCGCAGATGCTCATGAAGGTGTGGGACTTGTTCTTTCTCAAAGGCTGGAAAATCTTCTTTAAGGTCATTTTGGCGCTTTTGACTACCTTCAAAGAGTCTATTCTGACGAGCGATTTCGCTTCTATTCCGCACCTTCTGAAGGGAATTCCAAAGAAGGTGAAAAGTGAGGAATCGCTGCTAAAGCTTGCTTTACGCATAAAAGTCACCAAAAGGCTATTAAAAGACCTAGAAACGATGAAATCGCGAAACCTAAAAGGCCGTTTTCAGTTACTCTTAGGAAAAGAGCGGAAACTGGAATGGGTCGTTACGCCCAAATTGACTGAAGTAGGGGATGACAGCAGTCTGGCTTCTAGACTCCTAAGCAAGGTAAAGCAGCTGTTTGGAGGCGAGAATAAGGACTGGGAGGAGGAAACGACCTCTGGACTGGACAGTACTATTTGCCAGGAAGAACTGCCGCTGCTCACTCAAAGCTCCAATGTATTAACAGAATTGAAAGAACCCGCAGACATCTCCGAACTCAGTCACGAAGAACTAAAGGAAGCTATGTCCATCAAAGACCTGGACTCAGGGAAAGTGTACTATCAGGACGTAAGCACCCCCAAGGCAATGCAGTTCAGCAGGGAAAAGGGGAAGAAACTGCGATTACCGCCAGCCTTTCACCTACTTCCGAAGGTGGAAGAAAGCCAATTCACCCCGGAGTAGGACTAATTACAGTACTGAGTAGTGCTAATGAGGGCGGAAAGGCACAGTTTGATACAGAACTTCCTCCTCAGCCTTCAACTCCTGTCCACTCCCATCCCTTACAGCCTCTGTCTGCGTCCCCGCCTCCCTACTCCCCTTCACATCCCCACTCTTTGCCTTTATGGAGTGGACCAGTAGGTCCAGTGAGGCTTTTAAAGCTGCGTATTTGTCACCTTGCAGGTTTTCTTGCTGGTTTACGAGGCGGTGAGCCAGACCTGCGACTTCGGTGGAGACGTTGGAGAGGTCGTGGTGCTTGAGGAGCTGCTGGCGTACCTTGGGGTCGAAGGTCTTTTGGAGGAGGGACTGGGCGAAGGAGCGGAGAGACTTGTTTTTGACGTCTTGAGAGCGAATTCTCGGGTCCAATTTGACCGTTTTGAGCATGAGTGCAATTAAAGGAGTGTCCGTAAGTCTCCGGTCCCTATTTTCCTTCACTACTCTCAGCACAGTGCCTCTCAGTCGATACCTGCTTTTGTGCTCGTTTACCTTGAATTCCAGTCCTCGTTCTGCGTCATTTGCGAGGATATAGTCGTCTATGAGGGGAGTGTAGGCCTTTGCCCAGGTTTCGTAGCGGAATAAGTGCTGGTGGAGGTCGTTTTTGAACTGTCTCAAGCGACTAAGGACGGATTTCTGCAGTACATAGCAAGAGCACTTCCCCAGTGCCTTAACCTGCATCGTGAATTGGTCCGCAGACATCGCAGTGAAGCAGCCTATGGGCGACCCTGGACCCAACACATCTAAAACCAGCTCCACACACTGCCTGCCCAACACCTTATGCTGTCCTGAGTCCTTTTCAGTGGAGTGCACAGCTCCCTCCACTCCCGTAGGGCCGAGCACTGGGTACATCTCTGTAGCTGGCTTGAGGGCGGACTGGCCTAGGAGGGAGTTGCGCAGGTCCCAGCCCGTAGACCTGGAACTGCCGTCCTTTTTTAGTCGGTACATAGCGATTCTGCGGTGGTTGAGGTCCTTGTCGTTGATGGTTATGGAGGCTTCCATCTGCCCTTCTGCGAGGAAGTAGATCTGATCTGGGCTTTGCCCGGGCCTGGCGATGTAGTCGCCCTCCTCCACATGCACCAATTTCAGCGAATAGAGTAATTCTTGGTGCGTAGACATTGACAACTCCTTAAAAAACGGCACTCTTTTCAGCATTCTCAGCAAAAACCGCTTATACGGGTCACTGTACCTGAACATCGTCTGCTTAAAAATCGTCACACAGAAGGGAAACATGGAAATCAACTGCGTGAAGTCCTCCTTCTGCAGCACTGCCAAAGTCGCATAATTGAGTGACCTCACAGATGCACTGCGCTGTCCGCCAGTTATGAGCGCCACTTCCCCAAAGTGAGTGGCTGGGTATATGATGGCAACTGCCTTCTCCACCTGCATTTCGTTCTTGACCAGTACTTGGCAGGAGCCGCGGGCTAGGAAATAGAGAGAAATCCTTTCCCCTTCTTCCCCCTGGGAAATCAGCATTTCTTCGGGCTTGCAGAACTGGGGTTGGAGTTTGGGTAGGATGAAGGTCTTTATTTCGTCGGAGCCGGCGAAGATTTCGCTGTCTTTGATGAGGGAGCCGTAGAGGAATTGCAGGACTTCGTTGTAGAGACTGGGGGAAATGAGGGAGTTGAAGGTGTTGAATTCTTCGGAACTCGCCATTGTGGCCTGGGTGTAGATCAAATAGTCTGAAATGCGCTGCTGCAGTTCCTCCGGCAGCCTCATATTCTTCATCGCAGTGTTCACAATATTATGACTTTCCTGAAATCTAGTCTGCTTCAGGTTCAAATTCGACATCAGCACTGCCATGTTTCCAAACAAATTGGCAGTAATACAGGTCCCACACAGGATCATTACCCCTCCAAACGCCCCCTGAAGTGAAGTCTGCGGGAAGATTTCCCCTCCAAATATCAATTGCACAGCTGCATAGAAGGAAATCCAGTACTGGTACTGCTTCTCCCGGTCATAAACAGCCCTGTCGCCGTTTGACGGAGTCCAAGTTTCGTCATATCGCATGACTATCCACAGTGCACAGGCCACAAGGTGGATGTACATCACTAAAAAGAACATCAATTGGCCGATTCGGATCGCTAATTTGACATTGTCCTTCGCTCGCATGTTGTTGATTATGCGGTTTAAACGCGATATTCGGTACAACTTCATTATCCCTATAATTGCCAGTATTTTCGACGAGGAAAGGTTGTCAGTGCTGCTGGTCGGGTAGGCGAGTTCGAATAAAGAACTGGGGAAACAGGAAATCAAGTCTATCCAGAACTTCCCTAGAAGGTAATTCTTTGCAATTGATGAGGAATCGAAGATTTCATCTCCGGTGACTGAGCTGAAATAGGTAGTTCTGAACGTCAATACGATATCTGAGATGAAAATCAGGTCGAAAAGCGTATCCACTGTCAATATCGCAGGAGACTCGCTCAGAGTTTCGTCGAAAACCAGGCCGTATGGAGTCACAAAGCAGTTCCAAACGGCCAGAATGATAATGCACAGGTCCCATTTGATGCGGAAAGGGTGCGAAGTGCGGATCAGCCACCTGCGCTGCTTTTCCTTCTTCCCAGCCATGGTGGAGTTGGTCTGGGGCGGAGAGACTACGTACTTCTTCGAGCTATTCATCATCATTTCCGGCTCCTTGCCTTCGAGAGTCGAAGCAGTCCTTTGAACTCGCTTCTTCACCTTATCCCGGACTCTCAGCAGTTCAGTTATATTGGTGAAGTCCTTCGCTGGGACTTCCAAGTCAGACGAGGAGCCCAGAACTTCCTCCTCCCTAGGAGGAGCCGAGCGGGGGGTGTCGAAGGCAGGACGGACCTGTGTCATTGTCTATTATTACCTGGGGAATGGCTGAAGGGAGGCAGCAGGAGTAGTTTTAAATATGACTGAGGTGGATGTGATCAGGATCCCTGGGGCCCGGCCGGTGTATAAGCAGAAGGCGGAGGTGCATGTCAAGGAGCAGAATTGGGACGCCCGCTTTGTACTGGGCCGTATTCCAGCCTATGACGCCACCAGAGACAAGCACTGCGTCGCCCTCGTGGCTGGCAAGAAGAAGAAAACAGTCCTCGCCCCCGGCCGTATCCGCAGAGCCCGGTCCCCCTCCAGCACCGCCCAAGCCCGGCCCCCTCGTTCCGGCTCCGTCAAAGGTTTGGCCACTGAAAGCAAGAATCTAATGCGAGGAAACCTCGTTCAAAAGCTAAGAACTGACCTGGTGGAGGAGTGGACGAACGACGGCATTCCTGAGGAATTGTATGGACTAGTGCTGAGGGCTATAGAAGGGGCGGGGGCGAAGTCCAGGGTAACTGCCCTCGCCAGGGAGTTGGAAGACCTGCGGAACCACCGGTCCATCGTGAAAGCCTTGTACGAGGTGATAGCAGCCAGGGAGCAGTCCATTCTAGCACTACAGGAGTTCACAGAAGCAGGGGCTGCCCGGCCCTTGACTGAAACTGAAGTCCGCTCCGCACAGGAAGCACTCATGCACCACCGGCTGATGACCCTGCACACCATTGAACATATTGCAGTTTTCAGGGAACATGTATACAAAACCACCCAAGGAGACCGCAAGATGTTCAGAGTGGCAGTCATTTGGCAGGGAAATAACTACATTTTGCAGCTGAAAAGCGACACTTCCTTCTTGGCGGCTTCCTGCCTGGCTGACTTTTTCGAGTTTTCGAAGAAGAGTGATCCGTTCTTCGTGCTGCCTGCTTCGCAGGGACTAAAGAGAGGGAAGCTGGACCTGCCCTTTCCGCCTGCCTTGATAAGCCGCGTGAAAGCGGCTGAAACTGTCATTCTCGACGAAGCGAACGCACTGAAAGAAAACCAACGAGTTGCGTCTCGGGACGCACCCCGGCGAGTGAAGCCTCCGGAGTACCCTCCAAGTTCCTACAAACGGCCTGAGCCCGGGCAGTTCCCCAGGCCCAAGGCTGACCTAGGGGAAGACGAGGAAGTCCACAGTCCTGCGAGAGTACTCACACCCAGGAGAGTCCCTTCCTCAGAAAGCCTGGCCAGGCCGGTGACTAGGGGCAAGGGGGAGGGAGACCTGGGCTCTGCGGGAGTCTCAGCCAAGCGATTGGAGGTGGAGGAACAGTTGGGGTCTGCGAGGCTGGGGAGGGGCAATTACGAGGAAGTCCAGTCTGAGTCTGTAGCGACTTCCAAGGAACCTGACATGCATAAACCACCTGTCGTTCCTATGCACCCAGTCCTACTACCCAAGGAGCAAGTTTCTATCCAGGAGCCGGAAACCACTCCTGACTCCCCGCCCAAAGCAGCCAAAGCCGCTATCACAGTAGCCAGCATTCCACTGGAAGTCGCCCCTCTCCGCTCCGAAATCGAGCAATACATCTCCGAACTCCCCATCTCCATCCGAGAGTCCTTCTGGGCCCCCGGCTCCTTCGACACACTTCTCAAACAGACCTACCCTGCCTTTCTGACCCTCAACAGGGCTGCAGCCCGTATAGGTCTTTTGGGCTTTTACATCGACACTATGGCCACTAACATCAAAAGAGTGTTCATTTCGCATGTTTCTGCCAGCTCCACCGAGGAACTGGAAGAGGTTTTGGACACCTGTTTGGAGTATATCTGGAGGACGTACCCATGCGATGAAATCAGAATTGCGATCAACTACCGGGAAATCGAGGGGAAAATGGAGGCGGATGCTCAGATAAAGGCAATTATTGCGTCCAAGAAGTTCCGCTGGAAGAACTTGACTAACACCGCAGACGGCCGCAGAGTCATCATTATGGCAGTCCTCAGGCCTGCAGAAGCCCCGGAAAGGCCTGTCCAAAACAGCGCCTTTTTCAGTGAAAACGTGCAAGTGCGATACGGAGTCGCTGCTCAAGTAGGCGAGAAAAGCAGTATTAGCGGCCCTGCAGGGCTGTTTTCCTACCTAGGCGTGGCAGCCTGTCTGCAGGAACTAGGCGGAGTGGAAGCCGCGGAAATGTCCCATAATGAATTGCAGCTTTCCCTAGAGGACTTCCACTCCCGCCTACCCCCTGATTTCGAGTTCCCAGCCTTCCGCTCGTCCAAAAGTGCGGATATATCCGAGGCTTTGAAGGACATTGTATCGCAACATATCGACTTGCCGGGGCTGGAGCCCGGCCTTTTGACCTCTACGGCCTGCAGTGCTATAGGCCTGCGCTTCCCCTGCTTCGACACCTGCCTGCGACGGACGGAAATGGGCCTTTGCGAGTACATTCGGATCTCAGAGACGGAAATTAACTGCGCGGAAGTGGGCGAAAAGCGGATTTTCCTGTTTCCCAGCGACGACAAACAGTTCAATTTAATGATAATCACTGCAGAAAACAGCGAAAAGGACACAAACGCCCTCGAGTCCGCTGGCCGAATAATCTCCGCTCTCACACGAGACCAAACAGCCTTCAACCGCACAGCAAGCGAAATCTGGCTTCCCGGCTTCAAAGCTGCAGGCAAAGCAGTGGTTTCTGATGTGTGTGGACTGCAAACTGCCTCTGGGACTATTAAGGTCTGCTCGGAGGCCTATGAAATTGCACTCCAGGCGCCTAATCACGCCCTGGGAGGGATTGAACTGAGGCCTGGGGAGCTTTCTGTGGTCGTCGAGGACTCCTTTGTGATTGGTAAGGACTAGACAGCCATACTGAACAGCAAGTTGGATGACATCTGTCCTGTGCCCTACTGCGCCTGCCACATCCCCAAGTCCTTTTTCACGCTCCACACTAGCAGCTAACCCTTATTTCCTAGTTTTCCTGTGTTTTGCTGCTTCTGCGGCGGAAAGACCAACTGGCAGTCGTCACCTGCACTGCTTCCAGCCGCTGCAAAGCCTCTTCCTTCTCACAAAGCAGCTCGCGCAGGGCGAGTTCCTGCCTGTGGTAGTGCTGCTTGGTGCTTTCGTTGTCTCCCACAAGTCGCTCGATCAGCTCGGTTTTGGTCTGTAGGTCGCGGAGCAGGTCTTGAGACTGAGCGATTTGGACTGATTTCAGTGCATTTAGGTCGGAGTTCAGTGTGCGATTTTCGCTTTCCAGCGACTTTACACGGACTTGAGCAGCTGCGAAGGCTGACTTCGCAGCCTCCAAATCTCTTCTAGTCCGCTCTAAATCAGCAGTTGCAGCCACTGACTGGGTGTCTCTGGCCTCAGAGAGAGAGCGGCTGCGGGCTGTTTTCACCTCTTCCTTGCAGCGGTCTAGCTGCAGTTTCAGCTCTCTGGCCTCTATGCGCAGCTTGTCAGCCTCTTGTCTGGCTTGGTCGCGGGCTTTGGTCAGTAGGGACTTTTCGCGAGAGTCGGAGTCGCGCTCGTCTACAATGCCTGCGAGCCGCCTTTCTAGCTCTGAAATCCTCTGGTTCAGTCCTCCCCTCACCGCCTTAAAAGCGCCAATCACCGCCGAAAGCGTCCTTTCCGGACTGTCCATCTCCACCCTCACAGCTTCTCCCCCGAAATCCAGCAACTCCTTCTTCAAGTCCCCCACTCCCCTCTCCCAAGCCGCCCGAAACACCTCCAGCTCCCCCTCTCTTTTCCCTACTTGCTCCCTTAAGCCCTGCACCACGTTCTCATACGTCTCTTTCTGGTTCTCTAAAGTGCGTACAGTCTGCACCCTGCTTTCCAAGGCCTTCAGTCGACTTTGGCTTTTTTCCAGTGCTGACTTCAGAGAGAGAATTTCCGTCTTTTGGTCGTCACTTTCGGATAATTTCTGCTTTAAGTCGCTTTGCGAGCGGTAAAAGTCCGCAAGTCGCTGTGAAGTCCCAAGCAGACTGTTTCTCAGCTGCAAAGTCTCCTTTTCACTCTCATGCCACCGCTGAATTGTCCACAATTCCTTCTCTTGCCCCTCGCTTTCCCGCATTTCTCGCTGGAAGTAGGCGTTTTGCTCGATCATTTGGGCGCTTTTGTGGACGAGTTCCTTCTGCAGCTCTTCGTTGTGGATGAGGAGGGATAGGGAGACTGCTTGGTCGATAGGGCCGCTGCCTCTGTCTAACTTGTCCAGTAAATGCGCGGCTTTGAGGGTGTCAAAAGGCGGATTTGGACTCTCAATTGAGGCTAAAAGTCCGCTGATTTCCCCCAAAACGCTCGAAATCGCATCCCCAATTTCTCGAATTTCCAACAGTTTCTCCATCTTTTCCCCCCGCAGCCTGCCTCTCACCCACTCCGGCAGCCCATTGACCCACTCCACCAGTGCTCTCCTCACTTCCTGCCCTTCAAAGGAGCTCTCAACAGGGCCGAAGGGCTGGGTGGACTGGGTCATTTGGGTGATTAGTCGCTTCTGCAGCTCTGTGATGGTGAGGTCTTGGGCGCTCAGACGGCTTTGGAAGGACAGGGTTTCGGGGGATTTGGGGACAATAGAGGGGGAAAGGACGGATGTGGCTGCTCGCAGGGCGATAAGCTCGACTTCCCGTACTCTGTAGAGGTTGAAAAGGTAGGCAAAGCGAAGTTTGCAGTCCTGTAGGTCTCTTTCCACTCTGTTCCTCTGCCGTTCCATCTCTTCTCTGTCCCTTTCCGCCTCTTTCCTCACTCTCAGCACTGCATTCCCACAGTCCACATGCAGTCTCCTCAGCTCTTCCAAGGCCCTTTGCGCCTCTCCCCCCTGCTCCTCCGCCACTCTCAACTCCCTCACCCTCCCCTCCAGTCCTTGCTTCTCCCTAACCAAGTCCTCACACTGCCTTTTCAGGGAAGTCAACTCTGCTTGGTAGTGTTCATACTCAGTTGAGGAGGAAAGCTGCAGGGATTCGAGGACGCAGGTCAGGCGGATGTGGTCTTCTTGCAGGATTTCGGACTTTTTGCGGGCGGCTTCGAGGTCGAGTCGCAGTTCTTCGCGCTGGTGCTGGAGGGTCATATGGGTGTTAGCGGAATCGAGGCGTTCTGCCTCCATTTTCTCGATTTTCCCCTCTAAAAGGCGTTTGTCGGACTCGAGGAGTTTCCGGATTTCGGCGGTTTCGCTGAGTTTGTGTGCGAGTTGCAGGTCGAAGTTGAGCTGATTGGTCTGCACCTCAGTTTCCAAATCGGAGTTTTTGGCTCGGATTTGCGCCATTTGGGACCGGAAAGTCTGCAATTCCGCCCTGATTTCTATCCCTTCGCCCTTCGCCTTCGCCAAAGCCTCAGCAGTTTCCCTCAATTCCTCCGAAATAGCCGCATTTTCCGCTCTTTGAGCCATAACTTCCCTACAAACTCGCTCATACTCACCCGAAATAGAGGCTTTTTGCGCCTCCAAGTCCTCATTCGTCTCTTCCAAAGCGCATATTTCCCTTTCCTTGTGAGTGTTTCTGTCCAGCAGGTCCGCCAGCTGTTCCTCCAGCTCCTGCAGTCGCAAGTTCGCCTGCATGGCCAAAGCCTCCTTGCCAGCCAGTTGCCGAGTGAGTTGGAGTGTTTCCTGTGCGTGAGAGGCCTGCAGGGTGGTGAGGGTGTCTTGGAGCTGGGCGGTGGCCTGAGTTCTAGCGCTTTCTTCGAGAGAAAGGGCAGATTGCAGGTCAGAAAGCTGGGTTTGCAGGGTGTTAGGGGGTGGAGAAGTAGGGACGAAGGCCTGCAGTTCTGCTATTTTCGCTGTCTGCTGGTCAATAATCGCCTGCAATTGGCCTTGTTCCTCTATTTTCCCTGCCAAAACCTCGTTTTCCGCCGTCAATTCCTGCACTTTTTGCATCAAATTCAGACTTTCCTCTGTGTTTTTCCGCTCATTTCCCTTACTTCCCTGCGCATTCCTCAAATCTGCCTGCAAAATCAGCCCAAGTCTCACTTCCTCAGCCCTGCACAAGGCGACTTCCTGTGTTAATTCCCCTATATCCCTGTCCCTTTCTGCGATTCCCTCCTCCAAAGCCTTGATTTGCATGCGGAGGACTATCACTTCCGCTGGGTCTTGGCTTCTTTTCCCGGCTATAAGTGCAGATTTGACCATTTCGCACTCATTTTCCGTCTCTTTTAGCGTCCTTCGAGTGGATTTCAGCTCCGTTTCCAGTTGAAACACCTTCGTCCCCTCCTGCACCAGGCGATTTTCCAGGGCCTGTTCCCGCTTCAGCGCAATTTGCTGCAATTTCTCATAAACTCCGTCCCATTTCTCGAGCTCCATAGGCACAAAGCCCAGTTCTTGCCAGAGTTTCCCTGCTTCTGCCTCGTCGCCTAGGGCGAGGAGGTCGTTTACCTCCTCTAAGTCTCGCCGGGTCTTGGGTAAGTAGCCTAGATCGGGCACTTGGGAGGAGGGGGAACGGGCTTGGGTCAGTTTGGAACGTAGGTCTTTAATCTAGCTGGAAAGCACCTCTTCTTCATACTGCAGGATGAGGTTCTCCAGGTTGGACTCCTCGATAGTGCCCAGCCCAGTGGTGTAGTCGTCCATTAGGGATGAATTTAGGTAGACGGTTAGAGGGAAATGGTAGGGAGGAGACAGAAAGGCGGCAAACACTCAATTCCCTGGTTGGGGAAAGCGAGCGAAGTAGCTACTAGACTTTAGATCCCCACACGAATTCCATTTTAATCGAGCCACAAGAATGGTAGTAAGCCAGTGCAGGGCTGCCAAGGCGGGCCCAGGCCTCTAGCCCGTCCTTCGCCCTTTCTTCCCGCCGCCATAGTTTTCTTTCAGCATCCCTTGCTTCCATTTCTCTGCCTTAGCTTCCCACCTTAGCTATGACGTCACGCTTATATAAAGCCAAAATGTCCGAGTGCCGATTTTGCCTGACTCCCGACGTGCCCAGCAACCTGATTTCCCCCTGCCACTGCAAGGGCTCCGTCCAGTTTATCCATCAGTCCTGTCTGCAGAATTGGCTCAGAGAGCGCTTCCGCAGACAGTACCGGAGTCTCGTCAAAAGGACTGCTGCAGGGGGCACAGGGTTGAAGTGCGAACTCTGTCACTCCGAATTCCACGGAGAGCTGTCCAACACCCCCCTCTGGCAGCGCATGAAGACCATCTGTTCCTCCCAAACGAGCTATTACATAGCCCTCAACATCCCTGTGATCATCTACCTCCTGTACAAGTTCCACAAGGTCTTTTTCCGCCTTCTCACCCACTTCCAACAGGAAATGATCGCTTTAATGTGTCTCGGAGGACGCAAATTCCGTATTTTCACCCTGATTCGGCTCTATATTCGGCTGATGTTCAATTCGGTGCCTGTGGCAGTGTTTGGCTGTGCACTGCCGCTGTTTGTGTATAACACTGTGATGCTGTTGAGGGGACTGAGTTTGGAGTGCAAGGAGTTCAAGATCAAGAGCAAGACGTGTACTTTAATTGAGTAGATAGAGACTCTTGGAAGTATACCAAATGCCATATCGCTCCTTTCTCAGACAATCTAGTCTACTATATGCGCCTACCCCCTTAGTTCTCCCACCTTGAGCTCGAGCGCGATCATTTTCCTGACTTGCGGCATGACTTGCTGCTCCACTTGCACAAGTTTGCCCACACAATTGCGCATGTTCATGAGCATAAAAGCCCCGCAGTCCACTCCATTGCTCTGCTGCGGACATGCAGCGACTTCCTCCGTGTAGGCAGCAGTCTCACTGTGTGCACGTTGGAGCTCAGCCTGCATGTACTCCGACAGCAAGGGACTGAACTGGGAGTAGGCGAAGCTGTCGAAGTAGGTGATGGACTTGAGGGAGTGGTCAATGCAGTAGCAGACCCAGTGTGCGTTGTTGATGTTTACAGGGATTAGGACTTTTTCTCGGGTGAATATTGAATCCACCTTTTTTCGCTTGTGTATTCTGTCGATTTTCTGCAGGTTAATTTCCCCCTGCGAGGTCTTCTGTCCCAGCAGGGTGAAGAAGTAGCTGTTGTGCACCAGTACATTGCTGTCCACCAGACTTAGCAGGTAGCCGTAGCTGTTCACCACCTCGTCATTCAGCCAGCAGCTGCCTCGCAGTGTCCTCAAGTCCTTCACACTCAGAGGGATGTTGTCGTAGGTGCCGACCACGAGGCTAGGGTCGGAACTGTCCCAGAGCTGCTCCACCTGCAGTTCTTCGTCTGGACTGAGGAAGTAGCAGGGAGGCTGGAAGTCACTTTCAACTATCGGCACGAAGCCTCCAGAGGCCGTCTCCGTCCCTTTATCCCTCCGAAACCGCTTCAAATTCTCCTCCGCCAGTTTGACGACTTCCCCCAACCTCCGTATTTTGGCCTTCAGACTCTCACAGTTGTCCTCGTCCTCCGCTGAAATGAGACGTCTGTACAGCACTTCCGGGTCTTTTACGTCTGCAAGCACTGGGAGTGACTCTTTTTTCCCGCGGTTAGGCATCCAGAGCGCTGACTCAGGTCTGTCCAGAGGCGTAGGCGGCACTTGTAGCATCGGCTTGCGTCTTTTGATCTGATACAATTCTTCTGAGGCCGGAAAAGCTGCGCGTCTCCGCTTGCAGACCATGAATCCGAGTAGAGACTCTAGCATATATATATGGATTTGGACCATTCGTATGAGCTTTAGCTATAGAGCTGTGGAGTGTCTACTTATGCACTGGGAAATATGGGCTGCAGAGCTGCTCGCTCCAGCTTCTCAGAGGAAAACGCGTACCTCTTCAGGCAAGAAACAGCTTTGGGCTTTTCCTCACACCCGCCCACTGCAATAGAGGCAGTCTGCTACCGTTTGTGCCAAAACAGCCTCCTCAGTGAAAGCGCCTTCCTCCGGTTTCGAGACTCCCTCGCACTGACGAAAGACCCAGAAGTAGCCTTCAGCTGCTTCGAGCGACTAAAGGAAGGGGACTCCTACGACGTCAAGAAAGTACTGACATACGCTTTGATGCTGAGTCGAGGCACTGCACAGGAAAAGGCAGTGGCGCTTTGGAACGTGTTCAAGCAGGACGGAGGGGTGGAAATGCAGGCCGCTGAGTTCCGCAGACTACTGGAAAGTGTCCTGACTGCGGCTTTGGACTTCTCGTTGGAGCTGTCTGTTGTGCTGCCTGTGATGGCTGAGGACCGACTGAAGTCCTGGAGGGAGACGATGAGGCCGAAACAGGCGAAAGGGATAGCGGAGCTGATGGATATGTTCCTAGGCAAGCGGGAATCCCTGCACCAGGCCACGTACCTGCGTCTGATAGCTGAGGAAAGCAGTGCAGACCTGACAAGCACAGCAGCAGTCCGGGACACTGTGGAAAGGGTAAAGGCCGCTCCAGCCAAGTACCAAGCCGCCTTCCAAAAACACCAATTCGCTAATAAGCTAGTCTAAGTCTCCATTCGTACAGCCGGTAATTCTCAATTCCGCTGGCGAATCGTTAGTTTTGCCCTCCTTCTCCGAGTCTCCCTCTGGTCCCTATACATAACCAGACACCATCGGTATGGCAGTCTCGCTCAAGACCGAATCCCAGCGACCAGCCAGCGAGTGTAAGGAGGAGACCTCGGCGGCGGGCAAACTGCTGCACACTTATCAGGTGCTGCTGAGTCGCTACCAGGAAGAGGGCATAACGCAGCATAATCAGCTGTTCTTGCGCAAACTCGCCTGCAGGTATAGAAGGGGGCATGAGACTAGGAGAGTTCTGGAGATGGTTACGAAGGTGGCTAGGACGCTGATGATGAACGACCTCGAGATAGTGGGGTGGAGCATCTACCTGGACCGCCTCACCCCCAGCCCAGCGCTAGACTCTGACCTGCTCTACTCAGCAGTCGCCGCCAAGTTCTACTTTGACGACGATATCCGCGTCTTTCAGGCTTTTCTGGAGCGGTCTTCCCCCAACTTCTCCTTTAGCTACAACGAGTGGTTCCGAACGCACAACAGTGCAATGCGCATCGCCCCAAAGGAACTAAGCCAACGTTTCCGCCAACTCAGCGAAGACGACTTCCTCCTCGAACCCCGCGAACTCCAAGACTACAACTTCCTCGTAGAGCGAATCCTGCAAACCAACCCCTTGCACACCCCCACAGAGCCAGTCTGCATAGTCGTCCCAATGCGTGCAGTCGCTCCTGCTCCTTCTATGCCTGCTGAGTCTGAGCCTAAGGCGGACTCTGGCATGGCGGAAATGCAGATGGATGACTTGAGGCTCGAGCGGAATGCTAGTAATGGGTCGAATGGGGAGTTCCAGGGCTGGACGTTGCCAGGACTGGAGAGAGTGGAGTCCATTAGCAAGGTGTGGCCGGAGGTGGGGAAGCAGGGGAAGAGGGAAAGTGGGCAGATTGCTAGGGATTAAGTCCTAGTTATGACATGAAGTTAAATGGACTTTCGGAGGTATGGAAGTGCACTTCGCCGGAAATTGGGGAAAATGGATCCGGGCGCTTTGGCTAGGCACGCCTAAGCCTATTTCCCGCACTCATTGCTTATAAGAAAAATAAATGAATTTGGCCCGGCCTTGATACAGGGTGCTCAGCCGCCAGCCCAGAGACTCCCTTGCAAGTCAGGTCCCTCCCAGTCCTCTGCTTAGTTTCCACTCCCTTCTCACCTTCCCTCCGCAAGCTGGTACCGAGGCCTTTCAACTGTACGCTCCTAGCCAAGCCCTTGTCTATAGTGCTGCTATCTCACTGCTCTCCATGATGTCGCCAGTGATATGGAAGGTAGAACAAATGAGGCCAGGAGCTTGATATCCCTGGTCTCTTATATGGAATCTAGTCTGTGTCTGTGGTAAAATGCAGCCAGCAAGGCTGCCAGCAGCCCACAGTCCCCTGCCATACCTGTTCAACTGGGAAATCCCCATTAGGAAAGCGATGGTAATAGAGCTCAGTATGGATCTGAGTAGTGTGCAGGGTTCTGCGCGAGTACTGTTAAGCTCTCTATCAAGCCAGGAACAGGAAAAGGTGCCTACCAGGCAGCTGCAAGGCTTGCTGAGTACCTCTCAGCTCCAGTCCCAGTCAACTCTGTCCATGTTAAAAGCGCTGGCTGGGCAGGTGCCAGGCGAGCGCTTAGACGCTCTCCTAACAGCAGTGACTCCCACCTATGAGTGTAATTGGAAAGTGACCACAGCAGTGGGTAAGTCCTAGGCAGCCGGCAACCGCAGTTACGCCCGCTGGGGCTGTTCCGCCACTTTAGTGGACGGCAAGATGTACCTATTCGGCGGCAGAGGTAAAGACAACCGCACTCGCGGGTCTATGTACATTCTCGAAGTAGGCCCGGTGTGCTTCACCCAGCTGAAAACCACCCATGCTCCCGAGTCCCGAGACGGACACACCTGTGTGCACCATGATGGGAAGTTGGTGCTGTATGGCGGGTGTGAAGGCGGGGAAGAGGACATGACGCTGTTTAGTAAGGTGCATTTGCTGGATCTGGGAACTCGCGTCTGGTCGGAAGTGCAAGCTTTGGGCCTGGCGCCCCCGGGCAGAGACGGACATGCTGCTGCGCAGGTGGGGGAAGTCATGGTGGTGTATGGTGGCAGCACAAATGCAGGGATCTGCAGCGATATCCTGGGCTTTCACCTGCCCACTGCCACTTGGCACAGCTACCTCGTCGAAGGCGACCTGCCCGGCTGCCGGGAAAGCATGGGCTGCACAGTCCTGGGCCGCAGTCTCTACATCTTTGGAGGCAACACCAGTGCCAACCCTGCCACCGACCTCTACTCCAATGCCTTATACCGCCTAGACGTCAACTCTCGCACTGTGGAAAGCCTGCTAGTGCAACCATTGACGGAACTGCCCTCTGCCAGACTGTCCTGCTCCCTTAGTGCGGTGTCTCCGCATACTTTGGTCATGTTCGGTGGGGAGGGAGTGGAGGGAATGCTGAATGACATATGGGCGTTTTACCTGAATTTGGGGATTTGGAGAGAAATTGTCCCTACGAAAAGCATAGAAAGTCGCATAGCGCATATAGGAGTGGCTCTAGAGGGGAAACTGGTAGTCTTCGGAGGACTGGGAGACAGCGGGTCCGCTCTCAACGAAGTCGCAGTGCTGAGTTTCAAGCCCGCAGCAGAGAATAGCCACGAAGCCGCCCTTTCCCATACCTCCAAAGGCTCAAACCGGCCTAAACTCTGCTCCACTTGTGGTCACTTTCCCTCTTTCTGTGAGTCCGACCGCTACAATTCCTTGTCTTTTCCCTGCTTTTCCCACTGCTCGAACCAGCTTTTCCCCATGAAGATGGCAGAGTGCGCTGCAGAGCTCAATTCCGACCCAGTGCAAAGTCTACTCCGGGTCCTGCGTCCTCTCTCCAAGGGAAATATCAGCCTAAAGTGCCTTCCAGGGCTCTTTCCCATAGAGAACTCCGAGGACTCCCTCCTTTTCCCCCAGTCCAAAGACGGATTCGACCCCACTTTTTTGATAATTCTGCAGTCAAATGCGTTTTTTTCCCCTGACGAAATGGCAGCAATGGTGAACGGCGCAGGCTCCAACAACCTTCTAATGGACCTTCTCACCCTTTCCAACGTCCTTTTGCTGCTTTCCCGCTCTGAGGACTTCATAACTCTCAGCCTAGTGAGCTGCCAGGGCAGTAGTGACTGGGTGAAAAGGCACGTTGTGGTCTTGACGAAAGCTTTGAAGCTGCTATATCCCTGTGTGGAAACTGCGAAAGCGGTGTTTGCCCTGATTTATCGAGAGTTCCGCCTGGCGAGGCAGGAGTTGATGTCCATTCCGCAGGGTTTCCAGCTGCACTTCCACTCCACAAGCATATTTCCGCAGCTAAATGAGACCTTCATAAGCAGCCAAAACACACACATTTCCCTCTCCAGTCTGCTTGCAGGCTACTTCTACGCCCCTTCCCAAGTCTCCATTTCCCTCAACGGCTCCCCCCTGCCCTCAGAACCTGCCTCTTCCCTGCCTATATACACCCAGAAAAGCACCCCAAAGTGCCTATTTCGCTCCCTGCAAGTCGAGGACTCCTGGCCCTACGAGCTTCGGATATACAGCGGGAACTGCCTGGACTATGTGAAAGTGAAGGAACAGGATAGAGCTGGGAAGCACGGCAGAGAGGCGGGGAAGTTGCCCTGTGATTTGGTGTATAGGGAGGGTGGGAAGGGTGGGGAGAGGTGGGAGAGAGGCATGGAAACGCTGGATTTGATGAGGGAGGAGGGGGAGGACGAGAGGAAAGTCAAGGAGGAGGAGTAGAAAGTAGGTAAAATAGCGAAGTAGGGGAGGGAAATTACTCGATTTAGAGCGAATTTCGACGATAATTATAGGCGAATTCTGAGAAAAGCATTGTTTTCAGGCTATATGCACTCCCAACAAATGAGAAAAGCCGAAATGGAAAGCAGCAAAGAATTTTTTTAGCTGATTGATGCGAAATCAGTGTAATTGTTTGCTAGTAGGAAATTAAGGCCTTTAGCAATGCTCTGGACCATTTCTCAGCGAACAAGCACTTCCTCCTCCACTACAAGTACGTCCCCGATATGGCCACTCGCCGCTCTCCCTATTGCTCCGGCCACCTGGCTCTAGCCTCCGAATTCACCTCCAAAGGAGTGCTAGTGTGGGGCGGCGCCTAGCAACTCCCAATAGACGGCGAGAGTTTATGTTCCACTGAGACATTAGCCTAGGTACCCTACTCCTTCACTGTGCTTTGTACTGATAAAGCCCAGGCTCGCTAGATCTAATAGCCACTCTAGTGCAGGACTTCATCAACGAGACCCTACGTGCAGGCCTAGTGACCGAGCAGCACCCCGAGAGTGGCCGGGGCGCTAGTCCCTCAAGGCCAATCTAATAGGATCTGATGGAGGGCGTGACTTGCACATCCTGCCAAGTGCCGCTGGGGACTCAGGAGGAGTACAAGATTCACTACAAGTCTGACTTCCACACGTACAATCTCAAGCGGAAAACAGTCAACCTGCCTCCAGTGGCTTTGGAAGTGTTTGTGCAGAAGAAAAGGGACTCGGAATCCCTCACTTCCACAGTTTCCTCAGGCTCCTGTGACGTCTGCGGGACTACCTACGCCTCCGCAAGCGCTTTTCAGCACCACCTCAACTCCAAAAAGCACAAAGACGCTGCAGAGTCCAAGGCCACTCGCGTCCCCAAGCCGACTTCCCCCGAAGTCGCCCTCGACCCTTTCCTAACCTGCCTGCTTTGCAACCAGCAAGCAGTCTCTATTGACACGAATTTGACGCATATGCTCAATTCGCACGGCTTTTTCCTACCTGATGTGGACAAAATCGTGGACTTGGAGGGACTGCTGAAGTACTTGTTTGAGAAAGTGCATGTGGGGAATATGTGTTTGTACTGCAATAATAAACGCGCGCATGCGTTTGGTACGGCGGCGGCTACTCAGCAGCATATGGTGGATAAGCAGCATTGCTTTCTGAATATTGATGAAGACGTGGAGGAGTTTAGTCCGTTTTATGACTTTTCAGATGTGGAAGACTCCGGAAGCGACGACGAACCAGTTCTAGACGCAGAAGAAAGCAAAGAAGGGGGCGAAAACAGCTCCGCAGCAGCCTCTTCCCGCATTTCCGTGCCTCGAACCGCCCACCTCCCTGGCGAAATCACCCCTACAGGCGAGCTGAAGCTGCCCAACGGTAAGCTCCTGGGCCACAAAGACTACGTGCGGTTCTACAACCAGAAGTACCGCGGCAGTTATATCCGACACCAGGAGGTGTTAGCGATCATGGCGGACGCCTATGAGGGCCAGGTGGCGCTTGCACTGCATTGGAAACTGCCGGAGAACATGATTGCAGCGAGACTTGAGAACAAACTAAGGAAGGCGGAGGAGCTGAAGACGGGAGTGCTGGGGAATTCACTGCAAAAGCACTACCGCAAGTCGCATCCTTAGGCCTATTCCCTAGCTAAGCCCAATCTGCCCTTTTCCCTGCTTATAAAAGCAGTCGAAATGCGTGTTTGTCTATTAGCTACTTCAGGACGACCAGTGCCTTGCGCAGACTGAGGTACTGCTCCACATGCTCCCTCGTCAAGCTTCTGACAATGGCGAACTCCTCTGGGTTGCAGAAGCGCAAGCCAGTCTTGGAGTCTGTGTACCTGCACAAGTGGCCATACAGGTCGCAGTACTTCTTGGCTGGGAGCAGACTCGGCCCGGCCTCGATGTTGAGGTAGTGGGCTGTGGAGGCAGGGTACAGGTCGTAGTTCTCTGCTTGCAGGATCTGCTTGAGCGACTTGAAGGGCTTGGATTGCTTGAGTTTCAGTGAGAAGTTGGGCGCTTTGAAGGGGAGTTTGCAGTGGGACTGCTCGGCGGGCTCCTTGGCGGGCTTGACGGCCTTGATGCCTTTGGGCATGGATTAATCTATTACCTAGAGCCAGGACTGGATCGTGGTGATGATGGCGCCGCGGATGATGCTGACTTCCATAGGGTCCAAAGGGTTGGGGGACCTCAGGTCGAGGTGGTGAGCGCCGTAGCCCAAGTTGAACACTTCGATTCCAGGATTGGCGCTCTCGACCACAGCGCCTGAAAACCACGGGTCCAAACGACCATTCGTGAAAATCATCTGATTCGCGTAAATAAGCGAGGAGAAATTCATAGCCTGGTTGCTAGCACCAAAGAAGGTCTGGACATAGAGCGGCTGCGGAGGCCGCTGGAAGCGGGTCTGGCAGTTCGCTGCATAGGTGGAATACACCCAAGGATTGGGCAGAAACATGTCATTCACCCCATCCGCAGCTATAGGCAGAACCAAGGTCGTGCAGGCAAGGTAGTCCCAGCCTTCCTGGCCCAAGTCATTGTCGTAGTCCTGGATAATTTCGTTGCATTCCAGTCCTCCGGAGAAGTTGTAGTAGACGTTTGCGGCGTTCTTCATGGCCTGCAGGACGGCCAGGTCGGGACTGTTTGTGGTCTCTTGGAGGATAAAGTTGTCGCAGACGTATGTGACAGGCCAGCCGGGCATTGGACTGAGGAAGTTGGTGGCGTATGGGTAGTTGGTCATAGCCATATACTCATAAGCATTATAAAGCCACTGCGGCAGGTACGCAGCCACACTGGGCGAATTCACATACTCACAAGTCTCAAACAAGTTCTGCAGCTGGTAGTAGTTCGCGCTATTCTTTATCATCGAAGCCAGGCGCAGGAAGCCATGCTGAATGACATTGTAGCAATTTTGGTCCACCTGGGCGTAATCCCCACTGATGATTTGATTGTATTCCTCAGGCTCGACTGTCTGAGGGACGTGAAAGATAGGCGCTGAGGCTGCATACGATATATCCGCCAAATGAGGGTATTTCAGCCGAAACCAGGCCGCAAGCATTGCTCCGTACGACCCTCCAGTGACCACCACAGGCGCATCCCCATACATATCCACTATATAGGACAGCAAGTAGGCGTAATCCGCCATAGCCTGGTGAGGGGACAGGTACTTCATATTGCTCGCAGAGGCGAAACTAGCACTGCCGAATGGCATCGACTCCCCGAAATAGCGATGCTCCGCGAAAACCAGCACAGCACCTAACTTCTGCGCTGCAATGGGCAGGAACCCAGACGACTCGATGAACATCTCGATGGCGCCCTCGTTGCCGCAGTAGAAGAGAATGGCTTTGCCTGTGAAGTACTGGTCGTTCACGAAGTACCGCATGTTGAAGGTGTCTCCGGTGTAGCCGTAGTTGTCGACGAAGGAGGTGAAGTTGAAGACAGTGTAGTTCGCGAGGGGGTTTTGGGCCAGGACGCCGACTAGGAGCAGAGGCAGGAGTGCAACTAGTCTCATATTTATTCGCCAGCGGCACCAAAATCAATGAAGCGTCGCGAATTCGCCTACAGCATCTCTCCCATTCTTCCAGTCCCCGAGGTAGATAAAAACCTCAAGCGGCAACTCAGCGAAGTATAGGAAGAAATGAGCATATACATAACAACCGGGGTAATTGCAGTGCTAAGTAAGGCCTTGAAAGCAGACTTTGGGAGGTATTGAGCAAAGAAACTTACAAAAGACTGGAAAAAGAACGGAAATTGAGTAAATTGAAGGCGACCTTGAAGCTGGAAAAACGTTTCGGCATTCCAGAGGCAGCAAAGGGGAATACGAAGCCGTAATTCGACTAAAACAGTGAATAAAGGACACAGCATCCGGAATGAACGCAGAAAGCGACAGTTCAGGTATGCTGCTCGTTGCCTGGGAGCGAGCGACTCGGCGCAGAAGTGGCAATATTGAAGGAAAGACTGGGCCAAGTCAGCAAAAAAAACATGTATCCGCCCTGGAGTCTAGAAATAAGGCGGAAATGCTGGATTTTCTGCAGTACGAGATACTAAAGAAGCCAATGACGAGGGAAAGTTGCTTTTCCAAGGGAAGTTGAGGCGGAAACAGATCTATAAGGACCAACTTTCCCAGTCCACCAATACCTCCCTCCTACACCTTTCCCAGTCCTTACTATCCTCTAAACACAAATT
>Ga0247837_1002842_pt1 | contig 31615 bp, 30 predicted proteins | sample LaCtaG_2_FD_187115 | JGI IMG/M metagenome (GOLD analysis project Ga0247837, IMG submission 187115) | Freshwater microbial communities from meromictic Lake La Cruz, Castile-La Mancha, Spain - LaCruzMarch2015_14.5m | ecosystem: Environmental > Aquatic > Freshwater > Lake | place: Spain: Castile-La...
GCCTCGCCACACTGCTTAACTGGTAAAAGCCCAACTGGTAGGAGGCCGATCAAGATTTGGCGAGTTGCGAGAATGGTGCCTTGTCGGTTCGGTGCTCAGCAGGGAGTCCAAGTACTCGTTCGGCGACAATATTGCGCTGCACTTCGTCGGTGCCACCTGCCAGGCGATAACCGGGAGCGCCAAGAACATGCTCACCCCAGGCAAACTCTCCCCACTCACCGGTGTCCGCGACCAAAGCAGATCCGAGCATGTTTGCAGCCGTGTTTCCTATGCGCACGAGATTGTCAGATGCCAGTAGCTTTCCTAGGGATCCAGCCGGACCAGGATCCCCACCGGTTGCCGTAGCTCGGGCAACTTTGGTCACCATCGCTGCATGCAGCCGGGTGCGGATCGTGATGTCGGCTAGTTCCTGACGAGTCACCGGGTCCGAACTCAAACCCAAATGTTGTGCGAGGGCAACGAGATCCGATGCGGTACCGCCTTTTCGTCGATGCCCCGATCCCGATGATGTCCGTTCAAAGCCGAGGGTGGTCTGCGCGACCTTCCAGCCCGCGTCGACATCACCGATGCGCATAGAGTCTGGGATCCGCGTTGCGTCAAACCACACTTCGTTAAATGAAGCCGGGCCACTCATTTGACGGATGGGTCGAATCTCAACGCCGGGGGCATCCATGGGAACTAAAAATGCGGTGATGCCGCCTTGTTTCACCGCATCAGGATTGGTGCGGGCCAGAATGAAACCGTATTCGGAGAATTGTGCGTTGGAGCTCCAAATCTTTTGTCCGGTGATCAACCAGTCATCGCCATCGCGAACCGCCTTGGTTGACAGGCCCGCAAGATCGGATCCGGCGCCGGGTTCGCTAAAGAGTTGGCAGCACAGTAGCTCGGTGCTCAGGAATGCTTTTGCGAATTGCTCGCGTTGTTTGGGTGTACCGAAGATGCTCACGGCCGATCCGACAAGACCTGTGGTCACCGAGATGATTTCGGAAGAGGGAGGAACAGCGAATTTGCGTTCTTCTTGGGCGAAGGCAACGGAGTAAACACTGGGAAGACCCGCGCCACCAAACTCAGCGGGGAGTGAGATGGCGCCGTATCCCGCTTCGAATCGTTGGCGTCGGTATTCCCTGACGCGTGTAAGGAATGCGACTTCTTCGTCGTGGCTCAATGCCAGAAAAATTTGCAGGCGCGGATCACCCTCACCCCACACAAAAACTTCTTCTTGAGCTGGTTCAGCAACGGATGCAAGCCAAGCGCGCACTTCGCCGCGCCAGGTGTCTAAATGCTGCCGGTCTATTTCGCTCACTACTGTGCTCCTTCGTTGATCAGGACCGTACAGGCACTAATGCCCGGCGCTCCATAGACGTGGGTGAAACCAATTCGCGGGGCTCCCGGAACTTGTTTACCGTCAGCGCGACCCTGTAACTGTCTCACGATCTCGTGTACTTGTCGCAAGCCAGAAGCGCCCACCGGCTCTCCGTTGGCGAGTAAACCACCGTCGGTGTTGAGAGGAAGCCGACCATCAATTTCGAATTCACCGTTGCGGTAAGCGGTTTCCTGCTCTCCATGGGCAACGAGGCCGGTCTCACCGAGGTGAATCACTTCGGCTCCGCTGTCGGTGTCTTGGAGTTGGGCTACCTGCACATCCGCTGGCGTAATGCCGGCAAGGTCAAATGCTGCTTTCGCCGCGTCAATTGAGGGACTCGTACGGTCACCGGGTGAAAGCCAGGGTGAGAAAACTTCGAACGATCCTGGTCGGCGACCACGAAGCGCCACCGACGCCAATCGAATTGGGGTCTCACACAGGTCATACGCCCTCGAGCCGCGAGCCAGGACAAGGGAAACCGCACCTGCATCGGGCGAACAAAACATGAAACGCGTGAGGGGGTCATTGATCATGTCGGCATCCATTGCTTCATCAACGGAGACCGGTTTGCGCCGCCACGCATACGGGTGTTCTTGCGCGTAATCAAATGCTTTTGCCGAGGCATAACCGAGGGTGCGCTGGCTTATTCCGTGTTCATGAAGGTAGCGCGCAATTTTCAGTGCAAAATATGAAGTAGTAACCATCATGCCTGTGGCGCCGTACCAATCACCCAGTCCATAACGCGCCGGTGAAACATTGAAAGCTCCCCGAGCGTGATTGTCATAGCCGACAACGCAAGCAACATCGAGATCTTCAGCGATTAACCCGTTACGCGCTGTCATTAAAGCCACGCCACCTGTCGCGCATCCGTTCTTCACCGTCACGAACGGAAGCCCGGTGAGTCCCAATCGTGAGACTAGGTTGTCCGGCTTTGTCTCACCATTTGTGCCACCCACCGCGAACTCGATGTCAGACCAGGCAAGACCACAGTCGGCGAGCGCACCGCGCACCGCGGACTCGGCAAGCTCGTTATCTTCGCCGTCAAATCTGCCGAACTCTGTTCGGGCTGCTCCGACAATAAAAATGTCGTTTGCATTCACGCTCATGTCACAGCCTCGAAACCAAATGTGAAAACGGGTGCACCTTCATGTGTCCAGGCTTTAGCGAGCACCAAACTAACGGGCTCCCCAATTGTCCATTGAGTTTTTCCCACTAGCCAGCCTTCAACAATCACAGGGCCGAGGTCTACATAGCCGATGGAAAAAGGAGCGAATTCATCGGTGCGAAATGGTGGCTTCGGTGCGAAGTGTTGGGTTGTCCACGACCAGACGGTTCCCTCGGTGGGCAGGCCCACTTTCGTGACGTCAAGGCTCGAGCATGTTGGGCAGGAATCCATGGCCGGGAAAACGTGTGCACCACATGCTTCACACATGGATCCCGCCAAAACAACCGGATCCACAGAAGAAAACAACGTCGAGTCAACAACTTCGATGCCCACAGGAATGCTCATGTATTCGCTTTCGGGATTAGGCCGAAAGGCGCACGAGCGCCTTGCCGAAGTTCGCACCGGACAGTAAACCCTCGAGGCCCGCTCCTGCGGCGCCAATACCTTCAACAATCGTCGCACGGTCGACCAACTGACCGCTTGCCAACCAACCACTGACTTTCGCTTCAAACTCCGGACGCAGATCCTCGTAGTCTCGGACAATAAATCCCGTGATGGTAAGTCGTCGGAGGACTGCTTCAATGAGGACCGCGATAGATGGCTGCTCCTGAGTTCCAAAGTTGGACACTGCACCGCACATGCTGATGCGCCCGCGTATCTTCATGTTATGCAAAGCCGATGCGAATTGCTCGCCACCTACATTATCAAAAAATAGATCAATTCCCTCGGGTGCAAGCTTGGATAGCTCCGCCGCGAAATCTTCATCACGGTAATTGATTACTTCATCGAAACCGCACTCGGTTGTAAGCCACGAGCATTTATCTGCACCACCAGCACTGCCGATAACCCGCCCTGCGCCAAGCAACCTTGCGAACTGTCCAACCATGCTGCCCACGGCTCCACCGGCGCCGGTCACGAGAACCGTCTCACCCGCAGCCAGATGACCCACGGGAAGAAGTCCTGCGTAGGCGGTAAATCCGGTCTGGCCCATTGAACTCAACCATGAGATCGTTGGCGCCAGCGAAAGGTCACAAAGTGTTGCGGTCGCGTCGTCAACGACCGCATACTCGCGCCAGCCGAGACGGTGACGAACTGTGGAACCTACCGGGAGAAGCTCTGAAGCGGACTCCTCCACTATTCCGATTGCAGAGCCATCAAGTGGACCGCCGATCTCAAAATTGGTGGTGTACTGCTTCTCGCCCGGGTCCATGCGGCCACGGGTTGATGGATCCAAACTCATGTATTGATTGCGCACAAGCGCGGTGCCCGATGTGAGCTCGGGCAGGTCAATGGTTCCTAACGTGAGGTCACTAGCCACAAATGTTCGAGCTGGACGAGTGGCAAGAATGACGGCGGTTGTTTGCTTCACGCGTTCGCCTCGCGAAGGGCGCGAGCCTCAGGGGTGCGGCCAACCCAACCGGTAGCTTGTAGGTCAACGGTGAGCATCTCACCCTCTTGCCAGACACCATTGTCATCAAAAATTCCAATACGGTCGGTAGCAGGGTCATGGACTTCAACTAAGCCAACCTCGTTGACCGAGTAGACGTATCCAGAGATGGGATGCTTGTAGACCTTGGCCATAACGACTCCTTGACACGACTTGATGAATCCTTGAACGCTTTCACTGCAGGATAGGTCCACAGACTACACAAGTTGCACCGCGGTAGGGTGGTGGAGCCTCACACTTTCATGTTAGGAAAAACACATGTCGATTGCAGCAAACCCCCTTCACGCCAACCTTCCGTCGAAGCTCGTGCAAATTGCCTACCGCGTCGACGATCTCGAAGCGGCGTGCCTTGAGTGGGCCCAAAAAGTGGGCGCTGGCCCTTTCCTGGTGCGCAGCCATTTACCCGTGAACGCAACCCACAACGGTGAACCCGCCATCTACGACCACAGCGCGGCATTCGGACAATGGGGTCCGGTAATGCTCGAGATCATCCAGCTCCACGAATGCGAACCGGCCAGCATGCGTGAAGTCCTCTGCCATGAGCAGCCCGGCCAGGTCAATCACTATGCGTGTTTCGTTGAGGACCTCGATGCCGCCAGCGCTGCACTGATCAGCCAAGGGATGCCACTCACGATGTCACTCACTTCGTCTTCGGGCATGGAAGTTCATTTCCATGATGCTCGCCACCTACTCGGTGGGGTTCTTGAACTCTATGTTGGCAACGTTCACCTGCGCGGTTTCTACGACAAGGTCACGGCGCTAGCTGACGGCTGGGATGGCTCTGACGTAATTCGTTACATCAACTAATTACACAACGCGAAAATCATTTCAACGATTGGTCAGCAGGCTTCGGTCACCCATCACGTGCGCATGATCGTTAAAGGAAACAAGTGACAAACCTCGAGAACCCGCTACAACGGTTGTTATTGACGCGTTAACGCTCACCCTGTTCATCGAGATCACACCTTGAGCGTCCGCACCTAAGAGTCGACCGGCTAATGCCGCACTCACTCCCGCTGAAGTAGCAACGATTGCATCGGAGCCGCTTGGCAAACTTTCAGCAAGTTCAGTGAGTGCCGCAAATGCTCCGTCGGAGAACTCTTGCCACTGACTGTTTCCACTATCCATCCATTCGGTCATGACAGCGTCGAGATGCTGTTGAAATTGCGAAGATGGCATCCCTTGCGTTGCCTCGCTATCACCCAGGTGTGCATTCACAGCCGCATGTGCATCAAATTCGTTAAATCGAGAATCGATATCCGTGGGAATCACATTTAGTGACTTTGCCGCAATTTCAGCGGTGTCAATCTGTCTGCGCAAACTTCCACTCACTACGACCGGTAAACGAACGCCTCGACGCGCCAACTCTTGACCGGCGATATCAGCCTGTCGGCGGCCAAGTTCTGACAAGACGTCATAGTCGTCGGTACCAAAACTTGCTTGCCCGTGCCGCAGAAGATAGATGACAGGCATGAGGTTCTACGAAACCAGAACGAGTGGTCGTGCCAGCAATTGGGCAATTGTTTGGAGGTACTCCGCTGCAGGGGCGCCGTCAACAGCGCGGTGATCAAATGTCAGGCTAAGAGTGAGTACCTGTGTGCGGACAAATGTTTCGCCCTCCCACTTGCCAGAGTCGCGCAGTCGACCAACACCGAGGATACCGACGTTGCCCGGGTTAATGACAGGCGTGAAAAAGTCAACGCCGTAGGTACCTAAGGAAGTTACGGCAAATGTCGCACCCTCAAGTTCGTCCAAGCTAATCGAGCCGGTACGACAACGATCTGCGACATCGCGCGTTGCGCGAGCCAACTCGGGAAGTGAGAGTTGATCAGCATCATGGATGACGGGGACCATGAGCCCGCCAGGAACCGCGACCGCGAGACCCATGTGGATCCGACCCAAAAGGTGGATTTCCTTGTCAATAATTGTTGCGTTAAGAATCGGATGTTGGCGTAGAGCAAGTGCCGCAGCCCGGACAACAAAATCATTAAGACTGGGGACTGCAACGCCAAGAGCGACGTACTGATCCTTCATTTCAGCGCGCAGTTGAACCACGGCGTCCATCGAGACTTCAAATCCGTGAGTGAGCTGCGCCATTTCGGTCAGACTTTGCAACATCCGGGCAGCAATTGTTCCTCGCATGCCTTTCAGTGGGATTATTGAAGTTGTTTCCGAGTGAGCAACGGAACTACCTGTTTGTTGAGTTGGCATTGGGGCTAGCGCTGCCGACGCATTGTTCTGTGGTGTCGAGGCGGCGGCGCCACGCACATCACTGCGACGGACAACACCGTCGTCGGTCGAAATTCCTGCAGGATCAATTCCTGCATCACGGGCATCGCGTCGGGCTAATGGTGAGATGACTTTGCCAGGACGAATGTTTCCGGTATCGGGATTGGTATTTGATGCTGCCTCAACAACGTCTTCCGACAGGATCCGCCCACCGGGGCCCGTACCTGAAACACGTGCGAGGTCCACCTGCATTTCCCGAGCAACCCGGCGAGCATTCGGACTGATAAACGCGCGTCCCCCGGACTGTGAAACATCATTGTGGTTATTGGCCGGCATTGTTGTAATAACAACCGCGTCGCTCTGAAGTGAATCCGAAGCGGGGGCACTGGGCGCAAAGCCATTCGGCGCGGACTCCCCACTCGCAAGCAGCCAACCGAGCACCGAACCAGGTTCTAAGGTCGCTCCATCAGGCACTGCTCGCGCCAAGATTCCGTCGGCCTCTGCCTCAACGTCAACGTCGATTTTGTCTGTTGCCAGTCGCAGCAGCGGCATACCGACAGTTATCACGGCGCCGTCAGCAACGAGCCATTCTTCGACGGTTCCCTCCTCCATGGTTAGACCAAGTTTGGGAAGGAGGATCTCGATAGCCATGCGCTACTTCCGTTCAAGGAGTCGGCGCACGACGGCTTCAATGCGTGGAGCATCGGGTACGTAAGCATTCTCCAAAATTGGAGCGAAAGGAACGGGTGCAAACGGAGCCGCAAGCCGGGTCACCGGTGCATCAAGATAATCAAATGCGGACTCTTGAATTTGTGATGAAATCTCGGCACCAATGCCACCAAACTCGACCGCTTCATGAACAACGAGCACCCGATTCGTTTTTTTCACCGACGTGACGATGGTGTCGATGTCGAGTGGCTGAACAGTTCGAGGGTCAATGATTTCAACGGATATCCCGTCTTTTTCTAAATTCTCCGCAGCTTTTTCTGCCTCAACAACCATTCGCCCGATGGCGACGATTGTTGCATTGTTACCTTCACGGACGATATTGGCGACACCAAATGGGATTGAGTACAACTCTTCGGGCACGGGTCCCTTAACTCCGAGCATTTTCTTGTTGAGAACCACGATGGTGGGGTTGTCGTCGCGGATGGCGCCGACGATTAATCCTTTAGCGTCGTACGGGCTAGCCGGCATCGCGACTTTAAGGCCTGGGATGTGTGCAAGCCAAGCTTCAAGGCTTTGGCTGTGCTGGGCGGCTGCTGACATTCCGGCGCCACCTGCAGTAGTGATTGTCAACGGGACGGACACGTTGCCACCGAACATGTACTTCATTTTTGCAGCCTGATTGAAAATTTGATCCATTGCAACGCCAACGAAATCCATAAACATCAAGTCGCACACGGGGCGAAGGCCTCGGGCTGCCGCACCGACACCAAGACCGATAATCGCCTGCTCGGCAATGGGCGTGTCAACAACACGGGTTGCACCAAACTCGGTCAGAAGACCGTCAAACATGTGGAATACCCCGCCGTAGCCCGCAACATCTTCACCGATGAGAAAGACGTCGGGGTCTTCGGCCATCACTTGGTGCATACCTTCATTGAAGGCCTTGACGTAAGTTAGTTCACGCGTTGTCACTGAGAGTCCCTCCGGGATTTCATCGGTAAGCATTGTGGGTTTGGATGCAATGTAAGTACTTTTTAAGTGGTGTAGACGTCGTCGAGTATGTCTACCGGGTCAGGGTCCGGGCTCGTGCGCGCAAACTCAATACCGTCATCGATGTCAGCTTCGGTTTGCGCCCAGATATCAGCGAATTCTTCCGCGCTCACCAAACCACGCTCAACACCGATTGCTTCGATGAGGTTGATGGCGTCACGGGTTTTCCACGCTTCAACTTCAGCCGGATCGCGATAGAGAATCCGCATTCCCTTAATACCCTGATGATCGAAGTAGCGGTAGGTTTTGGCTTCGATGAGAGTGGGACCTTCGCCCCGCTTAGCTCGCTCGATCGCTTCCAGTGCGACGTTGCGAACGGCCAGTACATCCATTCCGTCGACGATAACGCCGGGAATACCGTATGAACTTGCCCGCTCGGCGATGTCCGTTAACTTCATGTGCCGATCCTGTGGAGTGAACTCGGCATAACCGTTGTTCTCGATCACAAAAACGACAGGAAGATTCAAAACCGCGGCCATGTTCACGGATTCATGAAATGCGCCAATATTTGTGGCTCCATCACCAAAAAATGAGACAGCGACAGTGCCGTCACCGCGATACTGCGATGCAAATGCAGCGCCGACCGCGATCGGGATACCTCCGCCGACAATCGCGTTTGCACCGAGCATGCCACGGTTCATATCCACGATGTGCATTGAGCCGCCACGGCCTTTGCAGTAGCCGGTGGTCTTGCCGTATAACTCTGCGAACATTGGGCGGAAATCGGCGCCTTTAGCTATTGCGTGTCCGTGGCCACGGTGCGTTGAAGTGATTTGATCTGCATCGGTAAGTGCCGAACACACGCCTGCGGCTACTGCTTCTTGGCCCACGTAAAGATGCAAAAACCCTGGCATGTCTCCCGACTCGACAAGCTTGCCTGCCCGCTCTTCAAAACGGCGTATTCGCACCATGCGGCGGTGCAAATCCAGGACCAATTCACGAGTGGCTGGCATGACCGACTCGAGGGCTTCCGTGGGTGTGGCCATCAAGGTCTCCGGTTCGATTGAATGAGGCTGTAAATGTCCAGCGCAGACTACACTAATCGAAATCGCTGAACTAGGACATCCAAGTAAATTGCACCGGGAGGCAAAGTGCTCCGTCGTATTCTCGTAGTGACCGGCGGACACCGGGTTGCAATCGACGATTTTCTGGGTGCCATCTCGGCAATCTGCGCGGAACGGGGCTGGGTTTGGGCCCACTGCACCCAACCCAGCGCTCAACATTGGCTCAGTGCTGAGCTCGCTGGATCATGGGATGCGATTCTGCTCCATGACATCCCGGGTTTGGCGCTCAAGCGGGGTGAAGAACCCACGGTTGTTGGGCCTGATCCCCAAACTGCGCAAGATGTTGTCAATCTCCTCGACACCGGTCAGGGATTGGTGATTTTGCACCACGCCATTTCAGCGTGGCCAGGCTGGGAAGGTTGGGCCGAAGTGGCAGGTGCCCGATTCCTGTATCGCCCAGGCCAACTTCGCGGAGAAAACCTTCCATCCTCGGGATACCGCATGGGCACCTATACGGTTCGCGTAACCGACCCGAGCCACCCGATCACACGCGGTATCAGCGATTTCGAAATCGATGATGAACTGTATTTCGCACCGTTTCTCACTGACCGCTTGACGCCCTTCCTCGACAGCGACGCCGACATGAGTGGTGAACTGTTTCAAGACACATTCGATGTAGTGAGTAACGGCGCTTCAACCGGAGTAACGTGCGAGGGACGTGGACAGGATGGCGGGCTCCACGGAGGAAGCCGCCTCATGGGTTGGACAACGACCGCTGGCAACAGCCCGATCGCGACACTACTTATGGGTGACGGACCCTCTACCTTCGCAAACTCCATGTTTCGCAGCCTGCTCGGTAACGCACTCGAGTGGGTTGCGAGTGAAGAAGCAAACAAGACTGCTCGCGAAAACTCATTTACGATCCCTTTGCCGTAATGGACACGAGGAAACGAGGATGCGAGATTAGCCTTGGCGTCGAGCCGTCCGTGAAGCCAATGCAACGGCAATAATCAGTGCAGCACCGTTGAACAGTTGGGTTACATACGAAGGTGCTCCTGCGAGTTGCAGACCGGTCACGCCGGTAGCAAGCAGGAAGATCGCAACCAGTGTTCCGGGTACGTTCACGCGCCCCGGTCGAATTTGGGTCGCACCAAGGAAAACAGCCGAGAACGCAGGAAGCAAATACCCGCTGCCGCTATCCGGCGTGGCCGTGCCGATAGTGGAAAGGTAAACGATTCCGGCGAAGGCAGAAGTCACGCCCGAAGATATGAATGCGATCATGGTGACGCGGCCAACACGGACTCCAGCAAGTCGGGATGCGACCGGGTTGCCACCCACGGCGTAGAGGTAACGACCACCCGGGGTGTATTCCAAGATCCACCAGAAAAATAGTGCGATCAGTGCGGCGTAATAGACCGAACGGGGCAAGCCGAACATTTCGGTCCGGGCAAACTCAAAGAATGGCGCATAGCCCGAGGTGCTCAAAACAATCTGGGAACTGTCGGTAATCATGTAGGCGATCGCAATCAGAACGCTGCTCATACCGAGGGTGCCGATAAACGAGTCGACCTTGAGTTTGACCACCACCAACGAGTTCACGAGCCCGATAACAATACCGATCAAGATCGATCCCCCGGCTGCAACAACTACGCCGTGGCCATTTGTCAGAGCCCATGCGGTGAAACAAACCGATACCGTCAACGTTCCCGCAATTGTCAGGTCGAAGGCCCCCGCTGCGACCGGCAATAGGAGACCCAATGCGACGATCGCACTGATAGCTTGGAAGGTCAAAACCTGCTTGAGCGTGCTTGTCTGTAAGAACAGGTCAGGGATCCACAGTGCGAAGATCAGTACCAGTAGTGCCCACACATAGATTCCGCTGTACTTATCAAAGCCGAAATTGATGCGGCGGCGGGGGGCTGCTACTTCTTTTATTTCAGACATGGGATCCGCTCTAGGTCTCGGCGACGTGGTGTCGTTTGGTCGGTTATTTTATGGGTTAAAGATGTTACTAAGCCGCAGGTTCTGCCGAATCGCGACCAATTGTTGCAGCCGTGATGTTGTCCACGGTGATTTGTTCTCCGCGAAGAATCTCAGCTGCCCGGCCACGACGCATGATCACGACGCGATCGCAGACGCGAACAAGTTCTTCATGGTCGGTTGAACACACGAGGACCGCTGCCCCTTGGGCTGCAGCTTCATCAACGAGAGTGTGGATGTCCGCTTTTGCTCCAACGTCCACGCCCTGGGTGGGCTCGTCTAGGACCAATACCGATGGCTCTTGTCGCAGCCAGCGAGCCAAGATCACCTTCTGCTGGTTGCCGCCGGACAACTGATTCATCTTGTATTCCGTTTGTCCACTTGGCTTCACAGACAAACGGTCCAACCACACGCGAACGTCGGACTTCTCAGGATTGCGTCGCAAGATACCTAATGACACGTGTCGACCGGGATCAACGAGAGTTATGTTTTCGCGCAATGTCTGATCAAGTAGTGATGCATTGGCATGCCTCTCGGCGGGGACGAGTGCAACACCCCGCGCTATCGAGATGTCGGGTCGATTTTGGGGCAGAGCCTTTCCATCGACGAGAATCTCGCCTGATCTTTCGTGGCCACCGAAAACTAATGCGGCTACTTCCTCGCGCCCCGAACCCGTGATGCCAGCCACTCCGACTACTTCACCTTTGTGAATAGTGAGATCCATACCGGAAACATTGCGTCCACCCACACCGGACAGTTGCAGAACCTGTTCCCCGTGCTCGCGGTTATCAGCCTGACCTTTGTCATGTTCTTCCAGTTTGCGTCCGACAACGAGCTCAATGAGTTCGTCTTCACTCAATCCAGCAACCGGACGCGTGTCTATCAGCTTCCCGTCGCGCAATACCGTCACGGATTCGGCCATCTCGAAAACTTCGTCGAAGTGGTGCGAGACAAACAACACGGCCACACCAGAGTCCGCTACCCGGCGAACAAGTTGATACAACCGTTGCGCTTCTGGACCGGGAAGGTTTGCGGTGGGTTCATCGAGAATCAGCATTTTCGGTGGCGTTCCACGCTCAGACATTGCCCGAGCGATTGCAACCGCAGTTCGCTCAGACATCTGGAGTGCCGCGACCGGCATGTTCACGTTGATCTCGTAACCCAATGCGGCGAGGGCCTCACGAGCCTTTGACCGCTCCTTGCGCCAACTAATTGTTTTAGTTGCGTTCGTGATGTAGCCCTGGCCCAAAGCCATGTTGTCAACGGTGTCCAAATTACCTACAAGCCCGAGGTCTTGATGCACAAAACGCAGACCGGCTGCCTCACTGGCTATCGGGTCCCCCAGCGCCAGTTCACTTCCGCCGACGAGGACTTCAATACCTGGCTCGGGTTCGTGAAAACCGGCCAAAATCTTGATAAGAGTGGATTTGCCGCAGCCGTTTTGCCCGACCAGCGCGCGGACTTCCCCCGCTGCAACTTCAATGCTGACATTGTCCAGCGCGACCTGTGCCCCAAAAATTTTCGTGGCGTTACGCACACTGAGCGCGGATGTCGCCAATGTTGCCGATGTCATGGAGCCTCCTTAACGGTCGGACCAAGGTTACCGACAAATTTCGGAGATGCAAGGCTTTCCAAGTATTTTCCGATCACGATCCGGTACCGCTCTTTTCCATCGCAACAGGTGCAACATTGACGGACCCGACTCGGGCATGTGCTGCCGCTAACCGGGCGACCGGAATGCGCGACGGTGAACATGAAACATAGTCCAGCCCCAGTCGTTCGCAGATCTCTATCGATGACGGATCGCCACCGTGCTCCCCACAAATCCCTAACTTGATATCAGGTCGTACAGATCGAGCCTTGTCAACCGCGTAGGACATCAATGCTCCGACACCGGATTCGTCGAGCTCAGCAAATGGGCTGGCTGTCATGAGTCCTTTGGCGAGATAGGTACCAAGCATGCGCCGTTCAACGTCATCTCGGGAGAAGCCGTACGTGAGCTGCGTTAAATCATTAGTGCCGAATGAAATGAAGTCAGCCCATTGGGCTAGTTGATCGGCTAACAGAGCCGCCCTCGGTGTCTCGACCATGGTGCCGATTTGGAAGGGGATCACCATTCCGCTCCGCGATGAAACTTCTTGGTTCACCCGGCGGATCAGTCGGAGCATCATGAGCAATTCATCAGGGATCGACACCAACGGAATCATCACTTCAAGTTCAGGGTGGGCATCACCGGAAGAGACCACGTCGACCCATGCATTGAAAAGTCCTTCAACCTGCGCGGGATACAAACCCTCATGCATCAATGCGAGCCGCACACCGCGCACACCCAGCATTGGATTTTCTTCGTGCATGTGTTCCAACATCCGGGCCTGATTCGCATCTTCTGTTTGATCGCCGCTGGCTGGGAGGAATTCGTGCATCGGTGCATCAAGTAATCGAACGGTGACCGGCCGGTCACCCACGGCGCGCAATAAATCACGGAAGTCTTCACGTTGGGCATCGGCGAGGGCGGCGAGGGCGGCTTCTTCCGCGTCGAAGTCGTGGGAAAGGATCACCCGACGCACGAGCGGCAACCGGTCGCCCATGAACTGGTGCTCGGTGCGACACAAACCAATTCCCTCGGCACCACTGTCTATAGCAATGGCGGCATCAGCGCCGTTGTCGGCATTGGCCCGAACACCTAGCCTTCGCAAGTCATCGGCCCAACCCAGCAGAGCGGTCAAACTTGGTGAGGGGACAGGGGGCTCAATAATTAATTCACCAACGTATGCGACACCGGTAGCACCGTCAATTGAGATAACGTCACCGGCGCGCAACACATGAGCACCCGCGGTGAGGGTTTGCGCTTCATGATCAATGCGTAGATCCCCCGCTCCGCAGATCGCCGGCCGACCCATCCCGCGAGCAACCACGGCTGCATGTGAGGCCGAGCCACCGTTAATCGTCATGATTCCGGTTGCAGCCATCATGCCGGGTAAATCACCCGGGGTTGTCTCACTCATGACTAGGAGTACGGACTCTCCCGACTCAGCCAAATCAACCGCACTCTCACTGGTGATTGCAATGCGGCCGACGGCTGCCCCCGGAGATGCGGCCAGACCTGAAACAAAAGGAACTTCTGCACCGGTGAGCTTGGGCTGAGGGTGGAGTAACTCCAGTACGTGTGGGGATTCGACCGCGCGCACCGCGTCGATTTCACTGCTAATTCCCCGTGTGACCAGGTCAACGACGAGGCTCGTGGCTACCCGCGCATTAGGCTTGCGCAACTGTTCCAACCCAACGAGAGCCAGGCCTTCAGGCCCAAATTCAAAGTCGACAATCACCGAACTGCGGAGCCGACCCTCGAGCTCGGCCAACACGCCGGTCAACATTTCCACTCCGTTGGGCAACATGCTTAACGGAAGTCCACCTTGCTGCCGTTCACTACCGGTACGAAAACCATGTCGGAACAAGCCATTGGGTGCAAACTGCCCGGAGTCCATTTCACGTGACATGGCAAAACCATGACCCTCTGCATCATGCTCGGTGACAACGATTGTTTCAAGGTGGAGGGCTAAAGGGAGATCAGCGGGAAGGTTTTGTTTGCGTCGGGCACGCGCTGCGCGCGGTGAATTCCAGCGAGCCAACATTGCCTGGGCTGCAGCCGCAACCTGCTCACTTCGCTTAGTGGGAAACGGTGATGAGCCTTTTTCCTCGCACAACCGCCGGAACGGTTCAACCCGCTCAACGAGATCCGGGTAGTCAAAATCAAGTGTGCCTAGGTCTTCAATGGGAACACCCAATGCGTGCTCGGCAATAAAGGCTGCGGTTTTCCACCAAGCAACACCCAGTTCACCTCGCGCTTTAGGACCCAGCCCTTCAGGGATAACACTTCGCTTGAGTCCAAGACAGGTGAGGTCCGGCGGTAGGCCAGCAGCAGCGACCGGAGCACTCGCACTCAATCGCAGAAGTACAAGACCACCAGTTTCGGTCGTGGAACTGATTTCGCGCCCAGCGATGTCTTCCACCAAGTTCATGGCCGCTTTAGCCCGGTCCGGGGAAGTGAATCCGGGAACGTTTGGCACGGGAATGGTGAGCCCCGCGCCAACAGGAAGGCCAAGGCCTGCAAGGGTTTCTAGTTCGATACCTCGGGTGCACAGTGATCGCGCATCGAGTCCGCGCTGTAATCCACTGCCGAATGGGACAAGTCCAACGTCATCGATTGGCCCTGTTCGAAATGTTGAGCTCACGCCCCGCTCTCCGCAATGAGACGCTCCTCAAGCTCCTCGTCTTCTTTACGCGACATTCCGATGGTCAAGATAAGTTCCTGGTGAAGGTGCATCCAGACCGTGTGGTACGAGTCAATTAGTGGAGATGCGAGCCAAGCGTCTTCACCGTCGTCAAGTTTGGCGAGAGCCTCCGTGAGTTTTTCGCGGTAACCGGCCATGCGGGAAATGTCCTCGGTGAAGCGTTTGAGAAGTGGCGCAACTGAATCGTCGATGTCGTCGAGGCGGTCCCGGATGTCAGCGTCATAGTTTTCATCGGAGTGGTCATTGACGCTGCCATCGGGACGAACCTGCCACGCTGTACACAAGTCGCGTAGTGCGCGGTTCACCGGAAGAAAACGGTGAAAAGTAGCCATGATGCGCTCGCGCTCGGGGGCCTGGTCGGGCAGTCGAAGTGCCTCTGAGACGAATGCGGTGCCGGCCGGGGTCGGCATCATGATCGGTCCTTTGATCAGAATCAACCCAGCGTCGGCCAGAGCCTGCTGCTGTGCTGAGACCTCGCCACGGGCCATTCCCCGAATAACCAAAGTCACGAGCGCGTCGCGCTCTTCTTCTGCCAAGACCACGTCGCTCATTTTTTGCTTCTCCGCACCACAGGGCCGCCGTTTTAGCGGCTGGCCGATTAATAGGAAGTCCTACTATTGCATAACCTGTCCCCATTTATATAGGAATACGCAATCTCTGCAACTCCCGGGTCCTACCCCTGCTTCGAAACATGTGTCATAGTTCGCCGTGACCACTCTCGCCACCAGCCCATTGAACGCCGCTCTCCAACCGATCACGGTTGGCACCATGAACCTTTCGCACCGATTATTCGTACCTACCCACGGTGGGGGCGCGGGATCTCTGACCGGTGATGACTCCCGTTTCCAAGCGATGCTCGACTATTGGCTTTCCCGCGTTGAAGACGGTTTCCAGTGGATTGGGGGTCCACCATGCCATGTCAGGCACCTGCAAATTCCTGGCTTTGAACCCACTGGTATCGGCGCCCTCGGTAAAGAAGATGGGAACTTTCGACACCCCCTCTTTCACGACCGGATGTCACACTTCGTTGAGCGTGTCCATTCGGCCGGCGGCTACATGGGCATTCAACTTCTCCAACAGGGTGGTATGCCTAGCGCTCCCTCCCCCACCTTCTCCGGATTCTTGGACCATCGCGGAGTGCACGTTATGAATCATGACGAAGTGAAATGGGTTATCAACGAATACATTGAGTCAGCTGTAATTGCAGCACGGACCGGTGTGGACTCAATCGAACTTCACAGTAATCACGATGACATCATTGAGTGGTTTCTTTCGCCGCTCACTAACACTCGAACCGATGAATACGGCGGCTCGTACGCCAACAGACGACGCTTCTTACAAGAGATCACCGACGGTGTTCGTGCACGTGTCGATAGGCCAATCACATTTGGTCTACGCCTCGCACTCGATCAGGACATGGACGGTGGTTACGGACTCGACGAATGCTTGCGATTAATGCAAAGCTTTGAGGCCGATGGAACTGTCGATTATTTCAATCTTGATATGGGTGGAAACTGGGGAGCAATCACCTACCTGCAACACGGCATGTACCCGGAAGCTGCGTGGGCACAAATGTGCGGCGAAGCAAAAGCGGTCACGAAACTGCCCGTGCTTTACGTGGGTCGGGTTGTGCACGCAGAGACGGCTGAGAAAGTAATCGCAGACGGCAACGCCGACATGGTGGGAATGGTGCGTGCACTGATCGCAGACCGCGAGTGGTTGCGCAAAACACTTGACGGACGACCCGAAGAAGTTCGGCCATGTATTGCACTTAACGACTGCATCCACCGATACACCTTGGAAGGTTTGAGTTTTGGCTGTGGCGTTAACCCACATGCTGGACGTGAATCACTGCCGCCCATTGCTGTTAGTGAGAAAAAAGTGCGCTTACTCGTTGTCGGTGGTGGTCCAGCCGGAATGGAACTCGCTGCCAACGCCGCAGAGCGCGGACACGACGTTGAGTTGTGGGAAGAAAAATCCGAACTCGGTGGTCGCTTCGCCATTGCGGCCCAACTTCGGGCAAACCCGACCTACCAAGACTGGATTGACTGGTCCGCGGCTCGACTGCCGAGATTGGGCATCAATACCTACCTTGGCCGGCGCGCTTCGGTGCGCTCAATTCTTGACGGCAACTTCGACGTCGTCGCATTTGCTACAGGTTCGCACGCTAGGCGCCCAGGGATTCCTGGGGAGTATCTTCCGCACGTGTTCGGTGCGGACGCCGTTATTCGCGGAGTCACTCAACCCTTAGGGCACCGAGTGCTGGTGATCGCAGCCGACGACGGACCATCTCCACTCACCGTGTCCGACCACCTCGCGCACTTAGGACACGAAGTTGTTTTGGCATTTGAAACACCAGGACCTTCACCCCTTGTGGGCAAGTACTCCGCGGGCGCAATGTTTGAAAGTTTGGACGAGGCCGGTGTTGAGATTTTGCAGATGGCTGTTGCAACCGAGATTCGAGCCAATGAAGTTGAGTTCGCTAATGCATACAGTCGTCGCAGATTCACGATCGGCGGAATTGACTCGGTGGTTCTCGTCACCGGTGGGGTAGGCAACGACGCCCTTTACCGGTCGGTGTCCATGCACCACCCGCGAACCCACCTACTCGGGGACGCATGGGCTCCGCGACGGATGACATTCGCGACCAAGCAGGCATTCGAACTGGCCCAGCTGCTGTAGCCGGGCCAGTTACACGAATGACTAATGAATGATTAAGCGGTCTCGAGTACTTCGATGGTGCCCTTGGCGCCGTCAACTCGAAGCAGGTCACCTGTTTTAAACATCTTGGTGGCACCGGGCAGACCGGCAACACAAGGAATGCCGAGTTCGCGAGCAACGATCATTGCGTGCGAAGCCATTGAACCGGTGTTCACCACGACAGCCGTGGCCAACATAAATAACGGTGTCCATGACGGGTCGGTCTGGGGTGCGACCAAGATTTCACCCGGTTCAAACTCCCCAATTGCATCGGTGCCCAAAACAATACGTGCACGTCCCTCGACCACACCCTGCGATGCGGCAGCTCCGTTGAAAGTATCGCCGACCTTTGCGCGATCAACGGCAACTGAACCCTTGCGTGGTATTTCCGATACTGGTGGGATTGGCTTTCCGCTGTCCAAGAAGGTGGGAACTTCGAGGTCTTTGAGCGCCAACCACTGGGTTTGGCGTTCGCGGATACTCGGTAGCAGTGCGCCGTTGCCGAGTGCGAGAGCGTCCAACTCGTTGTCGAGTGCGATGAAAATCTGTCGCGAATCATCAATGACACCCTGTGCTGCAAGGCGGCTACCCAATTCAATTAACGCCATTCGGGCTTCGTTCATAATCTTGATACAGGATGACTTTCCGCTTTCACGCCAACCGGCGAAACGTCGAGCTGAACCAATAGCTCCACGGAACATCGCCTCAGTTGCGGCGTCCATACCTGCTGTGGCCTCGAGCATCGCCTGATCGGTAGCCGCGGCATGCAATGCCTGCTTTGCCGAAGGTGATTCCGAGTCTTCGAGTAAACGCATCTTGTCAACGAGTGCGAGTGCAAGTGAAGGCTTGGACTCCCACGACTCGGTTCCCAGATCCCATTCAGATGGGCCGCGGTAACCGAACTCTGCGATGAATGCAGCGAACTCATTCCAGAAACCACCGGTTGCTGTCGGGAGTTGGGCTTCAACCTTGTCCATTCCGCTGTTAAACAACTTGGTCATCTCTGGGCTGTTCTTCACCGTGCGCGAGAGCGACCACAGTGAATAGGTTGGTGCCGCAGATTCAACGTCACCGGCGTAGCCGAGGATCGTGATCAGCAGATGGGCCTTGTCAGCGCCGAGAATTTGACCGGCAACAGCTGGGCCAACCGCCGCGTTTGAGGCGCCAATCTGCTCCGAACGCCAAGCAAGACGTTCATATGGCATCACGGAGCGTGCTCGTGCAACGAGTGCGCGGTTGCTCATGGCCTTGAGGTTAGGGCGATTACGACGCAGATCATCAGCGATTGCAGAGTCTTCGTCGGCGCCCTCAAACTTTGACGTGTTGAGTACCCAGCCAGCGCGCGCACCCCCGAGTGCGGTGAGTGACTCATTGGCATCGGTTGCTGATGCAACGTGGGGTGGGGCTCCAGGGGAATTAAAAAAGATGGAGTCGATGATATCCGCGGTCATGCCCTTGCGGATTCCCAAAACTCGGACGTTGCTCTGATTTATATAGAGGTACCCGTAAAAGAACCCAGCGACGGCGGACTCTTCGGTGAGTTCATCAGCGGTGAAACACACGTCTTCGACGTAACCGGAAGCCCAACCGGGAAGAACGTTGGGGATCCAACACATGGTTGCACCAAGTGGTGTAATCGGTTCAGCCATCACGTCTGCGGCATTGAGGCGGGTATAAATCGGGAACCTTACGCTGGGCTCGGTATCAGTGAGCCACGCCTTTTTTGACATGTGAACGTCCATTTCGTGTGAGGGTGAAAGGGTCAGAGTTAGCGAATGTTACCACCGCCAAACTAGGACTACCTATGAAATCACACTATCGAGGGCCGTGTACCGGCTCATGGGCGAGCAGTCGACGAATCGTTTCATGGGCGTGCTGAACGGCAATCTCATTACGACCGATTGTCATGTACTTGCCAGCGAGTGAAGCAAGGCCATTTTGCACGTCGGTCTGCGCCGTGTAGTCCTCATCACGAAATGCCGCGAAGAACCATTCAGCGGTTTTCTCTGCCTCTAAGAACTCTTCGGGGGTCTGCGGTGGGGTGCGCAGCAGCGTTGTCTGCCAGGTCATCGATTCGCCCCATGAATCACCCGGAAGCATGATGGAAACTACGGTGCGCTCACGCAATCCACCAGCAATCGCCATACCGGGAAAGACCCAGTACACAAGGCCCATCGCTTCTGCAGGATCCCATTCATCGCGCGGTTTTTCCATCATGGCGTCAAGGGTTTTCAACGCGAACACATTACGCACGTGCGGACCAAATGAATCTAACGTCATGCGGTTGGTGTGGTTGGTGAGGGCAACGGTTTTTGCGTGCAGTGAACTGAAGTGATAGCCCTCGAGGTAACCGTCCAGAGTCACTTTCCAGTTGGGGCCGGGCAATGTTTTCGTGGTGAAGTGAGTGCACTTGTCGAGTTCGAGCGCTTCGAGGTGCGGCAGTACCTCACCGAGCCATGCGTCGATCCCCAAGTCCATGTCGGGGGTAAGTCCAATGAAAATGAAACCGGCCCGTTCTTCACACGGCAGTTGCACCAAACTGAAATCTTCTTTGTTCACTTCACCGAAAGTATCTTCACCGGGTACACCCGTAAGTTTTCCGTCGGTGTCATAAGTCCACGAGTGGTATCCGCAGGTGAATCGACGCGCACTGCCGCAACCATCGGGTAATAATTTCATCGCGCGGTGTCGACAAACATTGATCATCGCGCGCATCGTGCCGTCCTTGCCACGAACCAGAATGATCTCTTTGCCGACTACTCGCATTGTTTTAAAGTCACCGACGTTTGCGAGTTCGGCCGAAGTACCTACCGGCAAGGGAATGGCGTGAAAAATCTCTTTGATTTCTCGTTCCCACAGATCTTGATCCAGGTATTCCGAAATGGGAACTTTCAGTTGCTCAGGTGCCATGTCGGTGGTCTGGTTACGCAGATGGGAAGCGAGTCGATCAAGGATGGACATTGCTTCTTCACGGCTCAACGCGGCATGCCCCCCGGATGTGTATTGAGGCAATGTCTCGGTCATAAGAAAATATTACTCCTCGGTAGCAAGTGAGTGATCAGTTTGTCCGGATGCCGTCATGCAGGTGCTGGCTCTCATTGATTGAATGCACCCGACGAATATCTCCCTTAATCCACACCCGGCTCAGCGAACAGTGCGATGGCAAGAAAAACATGTCTTCTTCGATCCCCAAGATCTCACTGATGACTGCATTGATGACACCGCCGTGACTCACCAAAACAATATGCTGTCCTTCGTAGTCTGCAATCAATTTTTTGACAGCTCCCATGATGCGGGCGCGAAACTCTGCAGAACCTTCACCAAAAAACATGTGGTCCCACATGACCTGGCGATAAAAGGCCTGCTCGCGTGCGGCCCATTCCTCGGGGTCAACCAAAGTCTGCGGGTTAACCCCTGGTTCGAGCTCGCGGTAAGACGCAATCTCGACAAACTCTGGACGCACTTCTGGTGTGAGCCCGAGCGGAAACGCAATGATCTCCGCTGTTTCCTTTGCCCGATGCATTGAGCTGCACACCACAACATCAACTTCCTGCTCGGTCAGCACACCTGCAAGTGCAGCTGCCTGAACCCGACCCAATTCACTCAGCATTGGGTCATCCCATGCTGTGTGATCAAACTCTTCTTCGGTCGGGAACACCTGCTGGGCATGGCGAACCAACGTCAGTCGGGTAACACCATCTTCTAGCAGGAGAAACGGGATCCGAACAGAAAACGGAGGTTCAGGAGATAACGGAGGAAGACTCACCTTCATGCGGACTCGGGTCCAGCTGACTCCAACACCGTCACGGTGCCCGTGGATCCATCGAGTTCAACCAGCGTTCCACTGGGCAGTGATGTACTCGCACCCGCCAATGAGACGACACAGGGAACTCCCAGTTCTCGGCTGACGATCACGGCGTGGCTGGCTTGGGCGCCGATTTCACAGATCACCGCGCTGGCGATCATGAACAGTGGGACCCAGGAAGGGTCGGTGGTTGTGCAGACAAGAATTTCGCCGGGCTCCAATGAGTCAGCATCGACGAGGTCCAAGATCACCCGGGTGCGAGCGGTCACCGCTCCTTGTGAACCGGGAATGCCTTTCATCTGCGTTCCCGCGGCGGCGCCGACACCCTCGGCGAACCGACGGCGCTTGGGCCAATCACTAATCGGGGGAATTGGACGGTCGCGAATCACCAAGTAGGGCGGCTCGAGTTCAGCGAGGGTTAACCACTGCGCATGCCGTGCTGCCGTTATTTCGGTGAAGGATGCTGGATCTGCAATAAATGAATCAAGTTCACTTTCCAACACTTGGAATACATGCATCGGGTCACCTAGATGACCTGCCGCGTGCATCCGGCGGCCAAGTTCGCGGAAGGCAAGTTTAGGCTCCTGCATCAACATGACGGTTGCGTTTTTGCCGGCCTCACGCAGTCGATATGCGGATTGACCCGACGCAATTCCTGCGGCCAACAGCCCTGCCGTGGCTTCATCGCCAGCGACAGCGGCAGTGAGTTCCTCAACCGCAGCAAGACGGCGCTTGGCTGACTCGGCAGCCCGCAGTGTCGGGGACATTGCGTCCTCCTGTCGGCGGACACGGTCAATCATTTGGTAGGCGAGCGTCGGGTTGATCAGCCACGTCTGAGCACTGATTTCCCATTCGTTTACACCGCGATGACCGAACATGACAATCAAATCATCAAATTCTAAATTGAACTTAGCCGCGGTCGGTTCAGCGGCAAGGCGTTCGGCGAGACCGTCCATGCCAGCGTCGAAGGCAGCTGTTAGTTGTGCTGATCCGCGAACCAGACGAGAGAGATCCCAGACCCGCTCGGGCATTCCCGCTGAGGCGACGTCACCTAATGCACCAAAGATTTGAATTGCTAACTCGGATTTACCGACCGCGTCGGCTATGCCTTGCACAATTTGTGGTCCCACCGTTGCTCCAATAACAACCTGTGCGTAAGCATCCCAACCTGGTCGTTGCCAACGGGCCGAGGTGCGTCCGTACTCAACAAGAGCTGCATCCGAAATGGTTGCAAGGTCTGGTCGACTGGCACGCCACTTCGCGGCATCGTCCAAATATTTCGCAGCTAGTGCTACCTGTGCCCCACCCAGAATTGCGCCGAAGGATTCACCCAACTTCGCCGAGCATGCTTCGTTGTCATCACGCGGATCATGAACATACGGCGGAACAGTCGAGTTTTGACCGAAGAAAGAAATATCAATTGCATCGGGGGTCGCGCCCGGCATGCGATGACCGAACACTCGACCGAGTGAAACCTGGTTGTAGAAATAGCCGCCCCATGATCCATACGTTTCTGGCTGCGTCCACAGGAACTCATCAGGCTCAAAAGTTCCAAGAGCGATCCAGGCATCCGCTGTACCCGGCGCCATTCCCTGTTCCCACGTTAACGTCCAGTTCAATGGCGTGAATGGCTCTGGGCCAACTTCGTCGGCATTAGCGCGCGTGTAAATGGGGAAACGCTCGCTGGGCTCAGTATCAGCAATCCAAGTTTTCATTGATCCTCCGTTAATTAATTCATGAATGGAATCATAGATGAACAGTGTTAAAGCAGATTTCAAGCAAAATTAAGATGCACCCGAGATGACCTCCCGGTCACCCTCTTTCCACAGCCGATCCAACCGGCGGTAATCGATCCGCCAACCTTCGGGGGTGCGAACAACACGGTCGGCATATTCGCCACCCAAAGCGTAGTGCTTCACCGGACCGGGTGTTGATTCCCTGATGTGCTGGGAAATCAAATACGTCTTCACTTCAGCCTGGTCGCCGTCGAGCTCAATGAGACTTTTTCCAATCAGGTGCTGGGTTGAGTCCAATCCGGTCAGGGTGCCTTCAATCATGGCTCGGATCTGCGGGGCTCCCGTTGGGCAGCCAAGGCTTCCCCCGTCAAAAGTGGCATCGGGGGTAAAGAGGGTCTCGAGCGTGTCAAAGTCCTTGGCATCAATTGCCCGCGCATAGCGAACAAGCAGTTCCTCGATCTCAATACGATCTACTATTTGCGCAAGGTTCATGGTCATAATGAGGAAAATAGACCGTGGCTTCACTTAATGCAAGGACTTCCAATAAAGTCCGCACCAGACCATTAACTATTTCTGCGATCAAGGAGCATTCCATGTCAGAAAAAGCAAAGAACTGGGAAGACGTTAAGTCGTATTCCCTCGATGAGGCAGATGAGCAAGAAATGTTCGATGCTCAAATTGAATGCACCTTGATCTGGGCCGGTAAAGAAGGGTGGCCCATGGGAGTGATCGTGAATTACATTCACCGTGATGGCCGCTTCTGGTTAACCGCCAGCGAAGAGCGTCCGCGCGTTAACTCGATCCGCAAAGACCCACGAGTCAGCATCGCCATTACTTCAAAAGGTTCGCGAGTTATTGAACGTCGCTCATTAACCTACAAGTGCCGGGCGATCGTTCACACGGATCGCGAAACCCTCGACTGGGTACTCCCCGAATTTGCAAACGCTATGCGTCCGGGTGAACCAGAGAAGGCCGAAGCTTTCCGCGAGATGCTCGACTCCCCTGGCCGCGTTGTCTTTGAACTGATTCCGGAAACACGGATTGGATTCGACAGCGCCAAAATGTGGAAGGCTTCCGAAGCCGCACGTCCAAGTGATTCACCCTCCGCACCCACTCACTAACTAACACTCTCTCTCTAACACCCACTAGCTGAAAGGAACACCATGCGCTTTGAAAACAAAGTACTTTTTGTCACCGGAGGCTCAAGCGGCATCGGTCGCGCCACCGCCGAGCGGGTAGTAGCCGAGGGTGGGCGTGCCGCATTGGTCGATCTTGACCTGGCGAAAGCTCAGGCTGTCGCCGCAGAAATTGGCGGCGGTTGCATTGGTTTGGAAGCAAATGTTGCAGACGAAGCACAAGTAAAGGCTGCCGTCGAAGCAACAGTTGCAGCACTCGGTGGAATTGACCTGGTGCTGGCCGGCGCGGGCCACGCCGAGTTCGGTCCACTTGCAGAATGGGACATGGCTCGCTTCAACAAGATGATGGAAGTTCACGTTGGTGGCACTTTCAATGTGTGCAAGTACACGACACCCGTAATGAAAGCACGGGGCGGCGGCTCAATCGTCACAATCGCATCTGTTGCTGCATTCAAGGCCAACAACAACAATGTTCCCTACGGCGCAGCCAAAGCAGCAATCGCTGGCCTTACTCGTCAGTTCACCCTGGAAGCACTCCCGGAAGTTCGCATCAACTGCATTGCACCCGGTCGCACGATCACGGGGATGACCACTCCTCTCATGTTGGCCCGCGGTGGCGACATGGAAAAAGGTGAAGAAGTATTTGGCGCGGCGGTTCCCATGAAGCGCATGGCCAGGGCCAATGAGCTGGCAGCCGTAATTTGCTTCTTCCTCAGCGAGGAAGCTTCCTTCATCACGGGACAGACTCTGCTCGTGGATGGCGGGGAGACCCTCGGATAACGAGAATTCCACACCGAATTCCCAGAATTCATGCAATACTCCGCTCACTAAATTCACAGAGTTGGATTCACAGGACTACCGGAGGAAACATGCCGCAGCACGAGAACATTGACCCGCAATCCCTTGAACCATTGGTGGCGCTCTACTCGGCGCTTCCCGGCGGTTTCAATGCCATTCCTGATATCAATGCGCGCCGAGCAACCCTCAACGGCATGTTAGAAGCAATGACAGCGGATCTGCCTCCCAATGAAAACGTGCTCCTCGAAGATCGGGTTATTCCCGGGCCCGCAGGAAACCCGGACCTCATGGTGCGGATCTACCGTCCGGCTAAGTCAAGTGGCCCACTGCCGGGCATTCTGTTCATACATGGTGGCGGGATGGTGCTGGGCACCCTGGACACGGATCACCTCACCGCGGTCATGCTGTGCGAAACAATCGGAGCGCTCATCGTTTCCGTTGACTACCGGCTTGCACCCGAACACCCAGCACCGGCTGCGATCGAAGACTGCTATGCCGCCCTTCAATGGATGACCTCCAACGCCGCTGAACTTGGCTACGGCCCTGTGGATCGGCTAGCCATTTATGGCGGAAGCGCCGGTGGTGGCCTGACAATCGCGACGGCTCTCGTATCCCGCGACCGTGGCGGACCTTCAATTGGTTTCTTGATGGCTCCATATCCGATGATCGACGACCGCAATGTGACGGACTCGAGTCAGGCAATCCTCGATATCGGCATCTGGGATCGCTCGGGCAATATCGAAGCCTGGGAGTGGTACCTCGGTGGCAACCCGGCCGACCAATATTCGGCCCCCACTCGGGCGACTGACCTCACCGGACTGCCACCAACATTTATTGATGTCGGCGACCAAGACATGTTCATGGACGAGGACCTGGAATTCGCAGGCCGACTGAAAGATGCACAAGTACCGGTTGAACTACATGTTTACCCCGGCGCCTACCACGCATCCGAAGTCTTCGCGCCAACCGCGGAACTCAGTCTGCGAATCTGGGCTGCACGCATTGCCGCATTAAAAACTGCTCTGGCCTGACATTTTTCGACGGGAGTTGACCAGTCGGGTTGTTAGTTCAACATTAATTCAACATAGTTTCGCGCAACCGGGCGATATCGCTGGCGTCTAAACCTTTTGCGAGAGCCCATTGCTCGGCGCTGCCGTAGGTCTGTGTCATGGTTTCAAGAAATGTGCGCATGGTCTCCGGCTCAGAACCAAAGATCCAATCAGGGGCACCGGCCAGACCATTGTCTTGGTACACCTGTGAGCTACGAATTCGTTCGATAATCGGCGCCATATTGGTGGTGGTGACGTGATAGTCGGCAACAATGTCTTCGTGTGCGACACCGAGAATGTCGAGGAGCATCGCGATCACAATCCCGGTGCGGTCTTTCCCCGCAGAACAATGGACCACCACGGGGCGATTCTCGGGATCTGCCATTAGGCGCAGAACGTCAACGATCGAGGAAGAATTTATCTCCAACTGCCGCAGGTAATCGTCAACCAAATTGTCGGTGCCACCGGCCGCAATTTGTTCGGGGGTAATTCCCGACTGGGGAATCATGGGGAAGTGAGCCAAGCGTGCAGATTCATGTTCAATTACATAACCCTCGTGCGCAACCTCAAATGACATCCGAAGGTCGATTACAACTGATGGTGCGATTACGTTTGACAAGTCCAACTGTCCCTGCTCGGTTAGCTTTCGCGGGTTATCACTGCGGATTACCTGACGCGAACGGATCACTCGACCATCGGGTGTCTGCAGCCCACCAAGGTCGCGAACATTAACCAGGCCATCGATTCGCAATTCTTCAGCCCGAGACTCACTCATGCTTCTACACCTGCAACTCGGTGAGCCGATGCCAACATTTCGCGGGCCAAGGCAACGGGATCACCCGGATCGGATTGACCTTTTAATGGCGACTCAACGGTGAGGATGGTTTCTTTGGGGAGCGCCGCAATGAACTCGCGAACCGGGAGATCACCTTGATCGGGCATCAGGCGTCCGTTTACGCCTTCACCGCGCGCGGCTTCCGCATCGAGCGCGGCACCTGCCCCCGGAGCGCTACAGATCTGGGCGTACGCAAAAAGTTCTGGTGGGTACAGACGCAGATCACTCGGGTGTCCGCCGGAGCGCTCCAAATGCAATGAGTCAGCGAGTACCACAACGTTGGGTGCACCACACTGCGTGACAATCTGGACGCACGTATCCAGATTCTTCGCTGCCGAAAACAACATGAATTCAACCGCGATTGACGTCCCGTGTTCGGCTGCCAATTCGGCGATCTGCTCGAGTGTTTCCACCCTGCGTACGGGATCTTCGTCTTCCACCGTGGCGATTACATACCGAGCACCCAGCGCCTGTGCAGCCTCCAGAAGTGGGCGGGCTGCTGCGACAGCGGATGGGTCGGTCATGCGGATTACTTCAACGTCAAGAATGTTGATGCCTTCACTGTCAACTGCGCGAGCCAACGCTTCAAGCGCACGGTCATTACCTAAAACGGCGTGGTCGATACCGGTTGAAGGGCTCGGTGTCAGCCGGAAACCGGTGAAGTCAAACCCCGCTTCGGCGGCAACGGCTGCAAGTCGTGCAGGTGAAACAGTCATCATGGAAAGGTGCGCGAGTCCAAAAGCCCGCGACAATTTACGTACCCGCCAATCGCTCGACAATCGGAAGATACGCATCCAGGTGCGCATCACCAACGGTGATGTAGGAGAAGCCGTACTCTTCGCGCCGACGTTCTAACTCATCGCAGATTTCATCGACACTTCCAACAGCTGCATGTGGAAAACGTTTTAGTTCAGCTAATTCCATGCCTGTTCGAGCCATGACCGACTCTGCTGTAATTTCCGAACGCCCTTGCACCGAGATGAAGTAAGTGGCCGTTTCCAATTCAATGTCGTTAAAGCGCTCCCCCGCACCTGTTTTGATCCACTCAATTTTTTTGTGCGTCTCATCTTCTGTTGAAGAAGCAATACTTCCCGCTCCCACGGTTCCGCTGCTGTTATTGAAATTGACGCTGACAATGTCAGCGAGTTCACCGGCTAAGCCCAAAACTTTGGGTGCACCACCACCGATCATTAATGGTGGCCAAGGGCGCTGGATCGGTTGCGGCACCGCGTGGTAACCGAATGACTCGATAAATTCACCGTGGTAGTCGACTTCACCTTCGTCGGCGTATGCCATGCGCATGAACTCTGCAGTTTCACGTAGTAATTGAATGCGCCGGCCCGCGGATTCCCATGGAATCCCGAGGGCTTCGTACTCATTAACCAACCAGCCTGCGCCCAGCCCGATTTCGAGTCGACCTTCGGAGAGAACGTCAATTGAAGCCATTTCCTTAGTGAGGACGGTGGGTATGTGATAACTCACGCACGCCATTCGGGAACCGATTCGAAGTGTGGTCGTGGCCATTGCGGCAGCTGTCATTGCTGGGATGATCGCAAGGGTTTGAACCCGGTGCCCCGTTCCTTCAATTTTGCTTCCAGGGCCCAGCAGGTGATCGGCGACGTGCAGGGTGGAGTACCCGCTGTCTTCTACTTTACGAGCGAGGTCAACCCATTCCTTCAATGAAGTCGAACTAAAAGCCTGGATTGCAAACCGAAATGGGCGTTTCATGTACGTGCCTTTCGTGCGGAGCGGAAGAAGGATCCGTGCGCGGCTGTAAACCCACCGTCAACAAAAAGAGTTTGTCCGGTAATCCAAGACGCCTGTTCGGAACAAAGAAAACTGACTGCATTAGCGATGTCCTGTGACTCGCCCATTCGACTAATCGGAAGCACTCCGGCAATTGCGGCCTGCGCCTTTTCATCACCGTAATGGCCCGCGGTCCCTTCGGTGAGCACGGTTCCCGGTCCGACCGCATTACAGCGCACACCCAAAGGAGCAAACTCCAAGGCCATGGCTTCGGTGAGTTGGTTCACCGCGGCCTTTGATGCCGGATACAGAGATGTACCGGCTGCGTGAGCCCTCGATGTAATTGACGAAAGATTGATGACCACTCCACCGCCATTCGTCGCCATTATTGGGACGAGCGCTTGAGCCATGAGGACCGGACCAATCACATTGACGTCAAGGATGGCGCGCATTTCCTCATGTGTTGTGTGCAAAAGATCTTGGTAACGCTGGATTGCAGCGTTGTTCACAAGCACCCGGCAGTTCGGGGCCAACGCCGCGACCGTCGCCACCGCTTCGCTGTCGCAGACGTCCACGATTGCAGTGCGAACACCGAGTGACTCACGCACATCAGTGAGTGGACCTTCTGCAACGTCTAATGCAAGGACGTCATAGCCGTCCTCGACAAGTCGTTCAACAATTGCCCGACCGATACCTTGACCCGCTCCGGTGACAACCGCTGTTCCATCGTTACTCATGTGCTCTCCTCATCGGTTTCACCGTGCACCGCCCACGCTACACATCGCCGTAAGACCTCGCGGTATTGCGGAGACTCCCACGCGACCCGGTCCACTGTTCCGGTGTCAGCAATCCCAAGGTCAGTGACGTCAAATCGCCCGCGACAGTGGCCGAGGGTGAAATACACAACTTCGCCCTTTCCTTCCGCGCGAGTAAACAGCACCGGGTGTCGCGTGCGTGAGCCGGAGTGCGAAACCTCAAAGCCGGGGCAGTCCCCTGTGAACTCAGTGTCAAGAATGACGTCGAGATCCTCGCCCAAATCCATCACGTACAACTCGTCGGTGGTCACAAAGGATGGAACTCCTGCAACAAGTGGGTGCTCGGGTTGTACAACATCTACGCGCCAAGGTGAAATTTTTGGGTGCGCAAGAAATCGGTTTCCCAGCATTGCGGTGAACTCGGGCATCGCGTCGGGGGTGCGAAACACTTTTGGTCCGCCGGCAGTCGGTGGGTCGATCGCGGAGTTTGTGGCGTGCAGCGCAAGTAACCGCGTACCGCCCTGGACTGCTTGGGTGAGAGCTAGTGATTCTTCCCGCGATGGCCGCACATCACATGTGTACGCAATAACTGCATCTGCTTGTCCAAGAACGTCAATATCGGAGTAGTCAGAATGCACCGAGCATCGAACTCGATCGTATTTGTTGAGCAATATGAGTAATTCGAGCCGGGCATAGTCGACATCGTGCCAACGCCCACCGACAACGAGTGCAACCTTGATTGGCAGCGCTGCGTTGACTTGGGGGGTGGCGCCGTGCTTCACATGTGGCATGCGATTGACCACCCCCTTCGTCACCGACGAATTGTTGTTAGAACTGGGTTCGAACGGTCATGCCGCCGTCGCAAACAACGTTGGTGCCCACGCAGTAACCCATGACCGGACTGGCCAGACCGACGATTACCGCGGCAATTTCGCTGGGCTTGCCCATGTGTCCTAGTGGAATTGATGCAAGAACTTTTTCGTACACCTCGGGACGGCCCGACTTGATTTTGCTCCAGTCACCCTCTTCGAAGTAGACGGGTCCGGGTGAAACAGTGTTCACTCGGATTCCCTTAGGAGCAAGGGCGTGTGCGGCAGCGGAAGCATGGCGAACAATTGCTGCTTTGAAGGCTCCGTAAGAGTTGGGGGAACTCGGCCACACGTTGTCAAAACCAAAAGTTGAGGACAGCGCGATGATCGAACCGCCGCCGGCAGCTTCAAGGATGGGGGTTGCTTCGTCGATGAGGTGAACCAACGGCAGAAGGTCAAGTTCGAGACTCTGCTGCCACTGCTCAGGGCCTTTGAGTGAGCCACCGGTGACGTTGGAAACCAAAATATCCAGTCCACCAAGGTTCTCGGCCGCATCACGGATGAATCCTTTGAGTTGGTCTTCCTTGCTCACGTCAATTGCGCGAGCGAACACCGTAACTCCAGAGCCGCGCAGTTCGGCGGCAAAAGCCTCAACGGCTTCTTCGTTGCGGGCGCAAAATGCGACGGATGCCCCTTCGGCTGCTAAAAGTTCGACGGTGGCGCGACCAATACCGCGGGTACCGCCGGTTACGAGAGCACGTTTTCCAGTAAGACCAAGATCCATGATGTTCCATTCTTTGGGGTGTTAGACACTTTTCGTGCCGAAGCTAGGATGTCCATGTTATCGGATCACCGTGACGACATAAACTCATTCCCCTACTCGTATCGTGTTTCATCTCACTACTTTTCATCAGTTCAAGTATCACCATTTCACCGGAGGCGCCCATGAATCACGTGACGGTACTCCCGCTCGGCCTCGAGCTCGAAGTAGCAGAAGACCAGACGGTCATGGCGGCTGCGCATCAAGCGGGTTATATCTGGCCCACC
>Ga0247837_1002848_pt1 | contig 31584 bp, 52 predicted proteins | sample LaCtaG_2_FD_187115 | JGI IMG/M metagenome (GOLD analysis project Ga0247837, IMG submission 187115) | Freshwater microbial communities from meromictic Lake La Cruz, Castile-La Mancha, Spain - LaCruzMarch2015_14.5m | ecosystem: Environmental > Aquatic > Freshwater > Lake | place: Spain: Castile-La...
TTGGAAAAGCTGCCCACTTGGCCCAACAGCCGCATCGACGAACTGCTGCCCCTAGATCCAGCATTTCTTGAAACCGTTAAACATAACAAGCTCTGACAATCAACGCGGTCGGGTTGTGCGCTTACGGTACTTTTGCCCCAGTGATAGCTACGCTAATTCTTGACGGTCTAAAACGCGCTACTCTTCTAATACTTGGACGCTTTTTGTGGGATATTGAGGGAATTACCGATTTATAGCGATATTTTACAATGACTTAAAAACTCCAATAAAGGAACTCCAATAAACGAACTCCATTAAACGAACTCCATTAAACGAACAAAACCGCCCCTAAAACCTTCAAAACGGTTGTGTGTTTTGGGTAATTCATCTATGCTTTTTAAGGCATTAAAAGCTCATCTGGCAAAGGGCGGCGTATGCCATCAATCACCATCACTCCGCGTATTATATCCAGTCCTGCATTGGTCAGCGTAACAACGCATGTTCTCCCAGGCTTGCGATAAACCAACGCATTGGTTACCTGATCTAACCATCCCAATTCAACATAAAGCCGATCAAGGCTGATGGCATGGCCTTGCTCATACAAGGCAAGTAATAACACTTCTTGGTTAATTGTATAGCCCGGCTGCCAATAAAGAATTTGCAAAATACGAAGCCGCAAATCCATCTGATTTAAACGCCGTTGGCTATCGGTTGGCAATAAAAACCCCATTATTTCCCCTTGGTTTAATTGCGGTTATGTGTCCGTAATAAGCGCAGTTTAACCCACTTTTTTTAAAACCTCCCCTAGCAGTTCCTCCATCCTATTCATGCGTTCTTTTTCTTGAGCACTTGAGAGTATTTCCCTTTTTTGATCCTCGTTTAGCGAGTCAAACATACTTATCAATGCCTCATGACGCTTACTTAATAATTCTTGAGGTGCGACTTGCTGGTTTCGCCGCATTGGCTCTTGCCCCGTCAAGAGCCAATCGAGGGATATGCCATGTTCTGTTGCCAAATCTACGCAAAGTGAGTATGGCACTGAGTTTCTCCCTCGCCATGTGCTTATAGTAGTTCTCGGTAAATTCAATAACTTGCATAAGTCACTGTCATTATTCACGCCACAAACAATCTGTAACCTATCTAAAACTTCTTTTGCTGACTTATTCATATTGAGTATTTTTTATTGACTGTTATCAAAATGCGTATTATGCTTATTCACAGTGAGAACATTAAATCATTTTGAGAACATAAGAGCATGACCCGCAACCAAATACAAGCCCGTTTGATCGAGCGCGACAGCAACTTCCGTCGCTTTGCCTTGGCGCGCGGTTACAAGCCCCGCACCGTGCAGCAGGTGGTCGAGCGTTATGCCGACACAGGCAAAACACCGCGAGGCATCCTGACTTACAAAATTTTGCGTGACCTGTCGGCAGCCATAGGCCAGCCCGTTATTGATAGCATGGGCGAGCTGATAGATGACCTGAAAGAAGCCGCCATCACCGTAAACGCCGATACCGCCAACAATTAAAGGAGAGCGCCATGCAACACCAAACACACCTTGAATACCTGCCCGCCACCAGAACTGAAGCCGACCAATACCGCCGCCAAGATTTGCGGCGGGTAATTGTCGAGGCATTGCACCAACAGCCTTTTTACATGGCCAATGACCGTTGCTTATTGTTTGCCGTGCAACAACAAGGCCACGTCATCAGCCGTGAACAGCTTTTGGTGGAGCTGGCATGGCTTGACCAAATAGCCCAGGTCGTCCGTGTGGATATACTCAATCGCGGCGACAGGTTGAACGTCGCCAATCTAACCAATGAAGGGGTGATGGTCGCCCAAGGGCTTTTGGTTTTGCCTGGCATTGCGGCTATTGCCCATTAAGGAAGGTGGGGGCAACACAAAAAATCCTAGAAAAATGGATGAAAAAGCATGGTTATTTGGATTAGCGCACAGGAGCTTTCAACAATGCTGGGCATAACAGAACGCGGATCTCGAAAGATTATTGCCTCAGGAAGCTACCGGGCCATGCGCCTCATCGTCCGCCAAGAAAAAATAACGGCCGGAAAAGGCAGGCCGTCAACACTTGTCCTTTGGGACACCACCACCAACCAACCCGCCACACAAGAAGCGGAAGGAGATTGTCATGAAACTGTCAGTGATCCAGCTAACCAGCCTCATCGCCGTGCTTTGGTCGATAGCCGTGCTCATGTGGCTGCGCCCATTGCCCAGGCTGGGCGTGCCGAGCAATCGCCTAGCCCTGTATTGGCGGAAGTGGCAAAAACCAGAGCCAACCCCGCGCCGCAAGCACCAAACCTATTGGTACAAGCGCAAGCAGTACCAGTGCTTTCGCGTAAAGAGCTGGGCATAGGGGGCGGTAGCTATGATCTCAACATGGATAACCAGATACCTCTTTTTTCCGCCCAGCCGGATACCGTTGCCTTGCGAAGCAGTGGGCGTGGAATTACTGGCGGGTCGCCTAGTGCACCTGCACAGCCAAGCACAAACCCCGAAACGCAAGCAAAAACGGTTTTTCAACGCCAAGATTTGGTTGTAACCGCCATGACTGACGAAGACGGCAATACCATTGACGTGGCAACCGGCGAAATCCTCAATGGGCAGCTAGACCCGCTCACGCCAGACGACTTTGAAACCCTGCTACACCGCAAGCTCCTGACTAAAGATAAGGACAAACAGCGCGGCCTGCGCCATTACTACCGCCAGCAATACGCCAAAAACGGCGTGATACCAGCGGCCTTGCTAGACAAGCACAGCAACAGGGATGGGCGCATCGTCGCGGGGCGCAAAAGCACCTTGCCCCCTGACATCGCCGCCCGCTTCATTGACATGGTGGTGGCTTCGGCTGATAAATCCAATTTACAAAGCTACCACACCGCCGCCCACTGCACCGTGGTCAATTTTCACCGCGAGCTGGAGCATGAGTTTAACCAGGCCATCCCCATCAACTGCCTGTACGCGCTCAGCAAAAAGCACGGGCTAAACGCCTATTTTGAACGTGTTGATGATGATGATAAGCCCGAAAAAGCCCCATCGTTTATCGCCAGCGAAGCCGTTGGCGCATCGCTGCTGCTCGATGGCGTGGGTGCGGATTACTTCACCGTCAAAAAAGACGGCAAAGACATCTACCCGTGGTGGATTAACTTTATGGACTACGGCTCGCGCCGGATACAGGCCATCCACGCCTATTATTCCGAGAGCAACGAGGCCAGCGTAGACATCCTTAACCGCTATCTGATCGAGAACCGCCATGCCCGCATTATCGTCAAACTGCGCCCCGACAACGCCAAAGGCTTTTTAAACCTCCAGCGTTGCATCGCCGAAATTAACCGCCGTAAAAAGGCCAGGCCGGACGGCTTTACCATGATCGATGACTTTTCCCGTGTCGGCACACCCGTTGACAAGGCCGCCTTGGAGAGTAGCCATCGCGCCCTGCATAGCTTCGAGCGGCACATCATCAACCGCTTTAAGGACAGAGTGGTAGGGCAAACGCATAAGCAAAAAAAGTTTGGCAACAGCTTCCGCACCATCACCGTCAAACATTTGGATATCACCCTAGAAGAGCTTAACACCAGTGGCGTGGTCCAGCGCTACCAGCAGGAGCATAACCACAAGCCGCACAGAGTGACCGTGAACGGCAAGCAGACGGGTTTCATGTTAAATGCCAATGGCGAGCCGCTGCTCGGCGCCGACGGCAAAAAAGTGAAATGGATACCGGAGCTGATTTGGCAGCAGCATCTGGATAACGCCGACACCTTCACCTTTGATGAAGCCGACTTGGAAGCCAACCGGATTTACGGCTACAGCAAGCAAAAAGGCTCGGTCACCAAGCAGGGTTACCTGCAATACCAAACCGAAAAATACTATGTGGCCGACCGCAGCCTGTACAGCACCCGGGCGAGCACACCTGTTCAGTTCAGCGTCATTGGCGGCGGCAAAATCGCCTTGTTCAATGCCCAACAAGACGGGGTTTATCTGGGCGATGCCGTGGCCTTGCAAGAAACCGTCAAGCCGCAAAAGATCGTCGACCTGCAACAAAAGAAAATCCAAAAAGCCGCCGAGTCATCGCTATACCTCAGTATTGTCGGACAGTTTGCGCCATTGGATATGTCCTTCAATAAGGAAGAAATCGAGCAACTGATCACACAAGGCCTGACCGAAGAACTGACGCAAACGGTGCTGGCCTTGCCCAAGATTTATTGCCAAGACAACAAAATCAAGCAGTACCACTATTTCAAGGCCGAAGCCAAATACCTGCTAGACCAACTGAAAACCCAAAAAACCACCAACGGCATCAGCCGCTAAGCAATAGGAAAATCGTATGGAGTTTATTGCCAACCCGCAGCGCGAAAAGTTTATGGAATGGATAGACAGGCGTGTCCGGCAAAACCGCGACACCCTCATCATCGGTGAATACGGGGTCGGCAAATCCGCCTTCATCCAAGAAATCCATAAAAAATACAAAAAAGCCATGGTCATCAACCCGCTGGGCAGCACCTGCCAGTTGCTGGGGGAGATGTGCGGCGTAGTCGAAGTGGAATATTGGAAAAAGCCCAAGTACATCCAGCAGCTCAAAGACCACCCGCGCATCATCATCATTGACGAGGCCCAGCACCTGCGCCCCGATTTTTACCCCTACCTAAAAATGATCAGCGACTACGGCAACACCCTAGTGATGAGCGGGTTGGTGGAATTGGCCGACATCCTCAAAGAGCGTCACCCGGACATCCTCAGCCGCATGATGCGCATGACCCTGGAGCCGATAGGCGCGGCGGAGTTTGCGGCCGCCTTAAGCGAAAAATTTGAACCCGGCGCCATCAAGACCATTAACGGCAAAGCCACTTGCATGCGGGAAATGGTCGAGATCATTGACGACTGCCTGCTCTACATCAGCGATAAAGGCTATCCGAAAGTCACCGAAGACATAGCCTACCGGATTGCCCACACCGAGGAGTTAGATTGATGGACAACCAAAAACAGGAAACCAACATGCCAGAACCAGAACAAATAACCATCAAAGAAATACAAAAAATCTACGGGTTTTCAGCAGGTGAAGTAAATAGTTTTATCTGCCGCCAAGACGCCCCAAAATCGGTAATCATCAAAAAAGGCGACCATTCAATCCGGTACTGGCCTAGAGCGGAGCTGCTGGATTACATCAATAACAACCGCCCTTTTGACATGATAAATGCGCGTTTTTTACTCAAATGCTTAGCGGCTTTGGGCTTAGCGAGGCGGTGCTATGGATGATGTCGACCTAACCAGCACCCGACAAGCCATTATCGACACTGCCAATTTGGCGAATAGCCACAAGCCAGAACCGCAAGGCCAAGCCAACGGCAACTGCTGGCAATGCAAAAAACCCGTGCCGGATAAGCACCGTTGGTGCAACGCCATTTGCCGGGATAACTGGCAAGCAGACAACAACCTAGGGGGGTAATCCTTATGCAAGAAAAAGACCTAAAACAAGTCGCTGACCCAAGCGGAAGGCCTCTAGTGGCAACCCTTAAATACACCCTAGAAATTTACGACCTGCCGCACCCTTCCCCCGAAGGGCAAGAAATCGGCTACCGCATCATCTGCAACGATCTCCCGATGGCCGTACTTAGCGAAAACCTACTGGTCACCGATGCCGATTATTTGGTATGGCAATTATCACAAACCCTAGCCCATATTGGGAAACCCCTATCCTTGGAGGACCTATGAACCCGTCAGAACTGCTAGAAACCAGCCTCAGAAAAATCAAAGCCATCTATCACGAGGTGCTACAAGCGCAAGACGCCACCAAACAGGCTCGGCAAAGCCAAGCCCAAGTTTTGCCGTATTTGCTCGATGCCAAGCACCGCCAATGCCCATTGGATATTATCAGTCCCGTCGATTTAGCGCGGCACGAACTGCTCAAGCGGCACATCCCCACCGCCTTAGCCCTATCAAAAGCCCTGGAAGACTTCCGCGACGAAGTCAGTGCCGACATCGACGCCTTTATCGAGGTCAGCAACAGCGAGCATAAGGCCAAAATCGGCGTCATACCCGAAGACAGCAAACGCACAAAATGGAAAGGCAACATCCAGCTCGCCAACCATAACGCCACCCAAAAAATCGACCTGCGCATCCATGACCGCATCGCCTTCAACGAAAAGCTCAATCTGGCGATGGAGAAAATCAACCGGCTAATTAGTGAGCGTAGCGGCGGGCTCGATGACTTCATCAAGACCTTGGTCAACGATGCCTTCCGCATGGATAAAGTCGGCTATGTCGATGTGAAAAAAATCCTCGACCTGCGCAAGCACAAATTCCAGCACCCCTTGTGGCTGGAAGCCATGCAGGACATCAACGACAGTATCCGCATTGATGGCAGCCGCTCCTACCTGCAATTCTGGTATCGCGACACCCCAGAATCCGACTGGGTGTCCATATCTTTGGATATTGCCAACGTAGGCCGTCCCAAAGAAAAGCGGAGCGCGGGCGTCCCGCCCGCCAATAATGGGGAAGGCGGCTAAATGAATACAGCCATCGGCTGGCTGTTATAGAAAAACAACGTGGCGAGGAGTAACTCATGACCAAAGCCCAATTCATCCAAAACCTCATTATCCGCACCTGCCCTGGCAAAGATAAAATCCAGCCCGCCATCGCCCACGGCGAATGGCTCTGGGATGAATTGACCAAGGCAGGTTACGGCGACCCAAGACCCGACCAACCCAAACCACGCAAAAGCCAAGACTGGTACGAAGCGTTAACCGAGCGGCAAAAACGTTTTTTTAACGCCTTCTGGCAAGCCTTTGCCTTAAAGACAGGCCGCAACGAAGCTGCCGAACGCTGGCATCAACTAGGCGAACTGACCGATGCCCAATACCAGCAAATCATCGACGCGGCCGGGAAAGAAGCCAAACGCGAACGGGTACCCGGTCAGGCGCGCAAATACGCCCAAGGCTGGCTGTTCGAGAAACGCTGGCAAGATTACCAAGCCCCGCCCAAAACCACTAAAAACGTCGTGGACATGGCAATAAAAAAACTTGAGGCCGACTTGCTGCACATCAAAAAACTCTACGCAGCCAGCCAAGACGAAGCCCTATTGCTGCAAATCACCAAACTGGAAACCGCCATCCGCAACGCCCGCGACCAAAAGGCAGACCATGCAACAGCCACAGCCGCATCCCTTTGAAACCCTGCTGGCCTACCTGCCTGGCAGTGTTCAGGAGCTGCTCACCGTCATCAGTCTGAATGCGGCGGTCAGGCTCATTAAAGCGCGGGGCGGCACACGGATACAAATACCGCCAGCAGCCGATGCAGGGCACTGGCTGGCGGAACTGATCGGCATAGAGGAGCTGGAAAAGTGAACAGGAGTGAGATATTTAAACCACCAACGGTGAGCTAAATGGAATAAACAGAAACAAATCGAAATAAAACGAAACGGTAAAATAAAAATAAGTTTCAGCATTTAAAATAAAAAAAACAACCAAAAATATTGCATAATTTTTCATGCCGCTGCACAAATTTAATACTTTTTTTAACGCAAAGCAGCTTCAATGTGACGATTTAGAACAAGCAAAATATTGTCTTTATCCTCATCCGACACGCCCAAAAACGGCCTTGCCGGAATGTCGCCCCATAAATGAGGGAACTCTTCTTTAGTACCACCAAATTGCTGCATGGCCGCATACTGCATGGTGCTGCCGACTTCCAACATTTCCCTAGTCACATTTTTATCAATTTGTTGGCTTAAGGTGCCGCCATCCACCAACGGCTTGTCACCTTCCTTATATAATAGAGTAGACAACACGCTGTTTAATGCCCAATTACTGCCATCGGGTGCGGTTGATGTCGAAAACCGTTGCATGGTCGAGTCAATCAAATCCTCGCCAATTTCTGCTAATGCTGGGCGAAGATCACCTACCGCACCCTGCAAACGCTGTAAAGCAGCCAGTATTTCCGCGTCATTAGCTTCAATTGGTTGCATTATTACCCCACAAAACTATACTTTAACCGTTAGCAAATGGTTATTAGGCTGACTTGGCCTTTGCCTTATGGCACTGATGAGCCAATCTGGGTAGCTATCCAGGCATTTGCTAGCGTATTTTTATTGCACCTTTAGGCGGTTTTGCCTTGTCATTCCTAAATAGCGTCAAAAAATAGTTTTTACCACCATCCCCCGTCCGTTTTAACGCTGCCCTGTACCACACTTTATCCATCAGCAAATAAACCATGCGGCTATCACCCACCTGATAAACGTCGCCACGGTCTATAATTTCCTGTGCTTTTCGGTAGTCATCCACGGTAATTTCAGGATGCTTGGCGATATGCTCATCAATAGATTGGCGGGATAACAGCACCGTATTGCTATCAGAACCCAACAACAACCGATCCGTATCATTTAATGCCGCAATTGGAAATTCACCCGCCAACTTGCCGCTAAAAAAACTAACAAAAGCCCCGCTATTCACCAGATATTGAGTATTGGCCCTAGCAAACTCAGCAGCCATGCCCTCTTGTTTTTCCACCACCTTCCTCAGCAATGCGGCGTTAGCTTGTCCAGGCGCATAATCCCAGCCGTAATCAACACCATTGGGCAACTCATGAATCACGCCATGGCGGTCAATCTTAGTATATGTGCCATCATCTGGCGCAGGATGGCCTTTATATTCATTAGCCGTTACGGCTTTAATTCGGCAACGGCAACCAAAACCGTTTGGCGTAAAATGGGTTTTCCACCACGGATGGTCATAACGAAGCACCGTACCATGCCAACTCTGATGCAAAGGGCGAGGATGCGCCACCAAATCACTATGTATATACTTCCAATAAGGCCGATTTTGCAGTAAATCAGGGTCGGTCAATTGCGCATACCGCCCAGCGTTGTAACTGGTACGCATGTTGGCATCATAAATAACCCGTGTCCGCCAATCGCGCCCTGCTTGGGTATCGCTACCCGTCCAGCCTTGCCAACCGTGCTTGGCGACAATGGCATCAAACTCTTGGCGAAACCATTTAATTGATTTTCCCTCGGCGATTGATTTATCCACCGCCCCACGTAGATCATTTAATAGGTCAGCTTTAGCCGCTCCGGCAACCATAAAAGCGCGGTCATGCGCTGAGCCGATAATATCATCCCAATGCTCAGTCGGCAGGTTCTCTTTCTGCCGAAAAAATGCAACTTGCTCTGCAAATGGCTTATTAAATTTGCCATCACCACGGGCATTAAACGCCAGTTGAGTGGGGGATAATTGCAGCCCCATTAACCGCCCTCTTTAACATCAAACCGCCCCGCCAAATCCGCCACCGCAAACCCCAACGACATAACTTTAACCAACTCAGCCGTATCCAAATCACCATAACTTGCCAGCAAATCATCGCGTAAGGTTTCCAAACTCTCCGCCTTTTCCACTTTAGCTTTGATGGTATCAACCATGCTTTTTATAGCCGCCCCAGCATCCGCTGCGAGCTGATCGACTTGCGAAGAAACGGGCGTAACATCCACATCCTGGGCAGGATCATCCCCCTGCCCAGCCAACGCGGTGATTGCACCCTCCTGGGTGACGCGGGTTGTCGTATCTAGTCCGGCAAGGGCCGCCAAACCCGCCGTAGCCGACGCAGGTGGATTAACTGGCGCAACTACGCCTAAAACGGCCTCACCTTTTTCGGGTACCGGAATTTTTAACTTTTCATTGGCGTACGTAGCAGGGATTTGTACGCCAATATTGACGAGTTTAGGCAAGGCATCGGCATATAAGGCCAGATCATCCGGCTCTTGGGTATCGCTCACCCATGTCGGGCAACGGTCATCGGCAAACAGGCCATTCAGCACAGCCATGGGATAGACCAATTGAAAGCTCAGGGTATTATCCAGCTGCGTTGCGTCATCATCACGAATATCTAAGCGCACCTCATTATGCACATCACCCAGCGAGCGGTTGCCGTTAGCTCCGGTGGAGCTGGTAAGCGTACCGCCTAAAATCGCTTTAGATATGCTGGCCTCACACCAATTGACCATGGCCATAAACGCATCGGCATTGCCATTGGCGGCAATTTGCGACAATTCAACCTGCATAGAATCGGGGATGATGCCCGCCGCGTTATGGCCAATGCTTAAAATAGACCGCAACAAATCCAGCTTTTCTTCTTTTTTGGCATTGGCAGGGTACTTACCCAAGCGGATCGGCAAGCCATAAATCTCCAAAAACTCCGCCAAATCCCGCACCGAGTAATTTTTGAACAAATAAGGCCAAGCCAAGGCCCGGTGCAATCCCGCCCGTGCCAAATAACCCGATCGGCTTTTATGGATATGCGCTATCCAACCAAACGGCTGCAACGGCACGCCATACATAGAGCTGTTATCGCGCAAATGCAGGGTGTTGCGGTTTTCCAATGGGCAAGTAAACCAAGTGGGAGGGCGGTGTTCGACTTGATTAGGAAACCAAAGCCCCTTTTTTGTCCGTCCCCAACCTAGCTCAATGCACGAATAGCTATGGCCAATCGCATCCAACGCATCAAAGCGGATCGCGCCAATATCTAACTCATCACGAATTACCGCTTCCAATAATGCCGTGTTTTTCTTTTCCGTCGCGGTCGCATCACGGGGCGGTACCAGCATCCAATCCAGCTTTTTAACTGACATTTTGCGCTTAGCCAGCTCCGCGCCGATATGGGCATCTTTTTCTTCCATATCCATGAATAGCTCCGCTTGGCTAATCATATCACCTTGCTCAGCGCTTAAAAGAATGTCCGCCAGCCTGGCAGGCGTTAGGCGTTTTGATGGATGCTCGGCAAACTCACGGTGCAATAGTGCTGATTGTGGTGAATCGGTTTGCCGCTGCGCAACCGTGGCGGGGGTTAACTTGTCTTTAAACCAATCAAATAAGTTCATTACCACGCCCCTTCGGTATTCATTTTAAATTCATGATTAGCATCCCAAAAACGCTCATCTTTCGTAGGCAACGCCGTGTATTCAATCAGGTGGTCATTTTGGGTTAATGCCCGATCCGCCAAAAATAACGCAATGGCACCATCACCATGCCGTTGAACCCGCTTGCCATCCTTGCTCTTTTGCTGGCTTTTTTCCTTGGGTATTTTAGGGATGCCATTCACTTTTTTTATGGCCCGTAGATCATCACGGATTTGGTCATCTTGCGGAATATCATCCAACATGCCGTCTTCCAATGCTGCTTTAAACTTGGGCATGTTTTCCAGATAAAACGTTTCCGATAACTTGACCTCTTCAATCCGAGAACCGTATTTTTGCCGCGCAAATTCTGCTAATGCCGAGCCTATACCCAATGAATCCAGCGACGCCCCGCGAAATTTCGGCAAGCGGTCGCAAATGAAGTTAAAGATTTGTTCTTGCTGGCGATAAGGACAAAGTGACAACTCCACCCATAATTGACAACGGCGCACTAAATCACGGCCTTCCTGCAAGACAGGATAAACCGTTAAATCGCCCATGCGTCCATAGTCACCACCGATAGACGTCGCCAGCTCCGGGTCTAGGGTTTTCAAATGCGGCAATAAGTTTTCATTGCACCATTCGTTGACTTCAAAATACCGCGCTTGCTCAGATTCATAGGCAAACTCAGGCTTCCACGTATTGCGCACAATGGGGATGTTGGGCTTCATACGTGACAAGATCATGCCCATCGTCAGATAAACGCCACCGCCTTTGGATGGGATTAAATCCAGCTCCTCATCGGCATCGTCCGAGTAATAATCATAGGTTTCATTTACCCATGCATCTTCATCCGCCTGCGTCCAAACTTTGCCCATGCGCATACAAACCCGCTGGTACAAGCCTTCTTTCACAGCCTCCCGAAAAGGTATCCGGTGAATACTGCCTTTACGTTTACCTGCGCGGATCTCCTGAATGAGTTGGTTAAAAGCGTTATCGTCACCATCATGGGTGGAAATCAGCCGCACCTTGCCGCCCCAAATCAAAAAAGCCATCGCGGCTTTTATTAAGGCAGGCAGATCATCCTGGAATGCCGATTCATCACCGACCAAAACCCCTTGCCGCCCCCGCAATTTGCGCGGACGCGAAGCCAAGGCAATAATCTTATGACCGGAATCAGGAAAACGGATGGTAAACATTTTGATGTGTTTATCCTCCGCATCTTCCTCCCATAAACCTTCCTCAACTGCCAAGGCGGCACGGTTGAACTGCTTGGCCCACATACCGCACGCATCAATGTATTCCTCGGTCATTTCCTTGTCAGTGCCGAGGTAATACACGTTTTGGCCTCCGGCTGATTTGGCAGCGGCGGCAATCAGCACATCATCCGCCGCTTCCGCCCAGGTCAAACCCGTGCGTCGGCCTTTTTCGGCAAGCTTAAAAGGCGCGGTATCGGCAATCCAGCGTTGTTGGTACGGCAAAAGGGCGGAAGGCAATTCAGACATTACCCTGCCACCCCTAAAATCTCGCTACGGATAGCGGCAACCACATCAGCACTTAAGCCATTTTTCTTAGCGGTTTCAGCTACTTTATTGGCGGCGGATTCAACCCGTGCCATCACTTCAGATTTATACTTTTTGACGGCAATCGACGCACGGCCTAACTCAGACGAGGCTTTTGCGGCCTTGGCGAAAAACTCCAGATTTTTAAATAGGGATTCATCAGTAGTCTCTTCATCAGCTTGGTCGTTTAGGCTGTCGATCATTGTGTTTGATAATTTAAACAACCCCGCTTGAATCAATGACAAGGTGGCATCATTCAGCGAGCCGCCTTCGTCTTTAACCGACTCGCCAATCATCTTGGACATATCCGTGGCATCACGAAGCGATTGTATGCGTTGCTTGATTTTGCTGGATTCGCGGTAAGCAGCGGAGCGCGACAAGGCCATGCCATTAGCCGATAGCCATTCGACCAAGCCGTCAATGTCTTTAAAATTGCGCCGCTCGCATTCAATGCGAAACGCTTCGCGCTGTTCGGCGGTGAATTCATCAATAGCGGATGGTCTAGGCACTATTAATCTCCTTTGCCATCTCTTCCGCCAAGTTATTCCGAACGGTTAAACAACGCTCTTTAAAATGCTTCCAGATAGCTTGCTGTTTGGCAGGTAAACTGGCTTTATAGTCATTAAACATCCCATTAAGCCTTGGATCAGCGCCTTCAATTTCAGAAATAGCCGCAAAGTGGGCCAACAAATCAATGATTTCCTCTTGCGGCCTTGATAGCTTTACTTTAGCCATCAGTAATACTTCGCAGGCCGCGCAATACCAGGCTCACAATCGACATCGTATTCGGCGACATCAATGCCCCAGCGGGTCAGTTCACAAATCCACACACCATCGGGCTGATGTTTTATTGCCACCAGATCACGCCGCTCCAGATAATCCAATTCACGCCGCACTTCCTCATGGGTAGCATCAGGATATTCGGCGCGGATGACCGACAAGACAATGGCTTCATTCGCGCCCAGTGGACGCGCATTGTTGAGCGTCACCAAGATATTCCAGCGGATGGTTTCCCGCCTGACTTTCTTCATATCAACCATAATTTTCACCCCGTAAAATGGCGTTTTCAATTCTTGCTGCCAGCCCGTCAATTTTTGTTTCGATCACCGATTGAATGCGGATGAAGTCATCCCGGCGCACATAATTGCCCGGCAGTTCCGCCTTCAATTGCATTAATTCGCGCTCAATCCGCAACACTTCCTCATTGCCTTTTGCCATCGCGGTTTCAATGGTGGTGAAGCGGACATCCATGTGCGTTTCCGCTGCGCGTTGAGTCCTTTCAAAGCCAACAAAGCGCACATCCAAGCGTTTTTCAAACTGGCTTAGCAATAGCTTGCCGCCGCTTAGTAACAGGGTTAAAAAAGTCACCAATATGCCGGTTATCCCGCCCAATAGCGTCCAAAAATCAATTGTCATTTCCATAGCTTGGCCTCTTTCTCATGAATTTCTTGGCAAGTGATGCATCGCACACAATCATGTTTGGCGGCCACGCGCTCAGGCGGGATAACATCATCGCAATCCACACAAATCACATTTCCAGCAATAACCACTTGATCCACATCCTGCGTCGCTTGCTCATGGGCCGCCATCGCCAATTGCAAATTGATAGCAATGATTTCGTCGGCACGGTCAGCTACATCGCCATTCATTTAATGCTTGTGCTTGTTAGGGTTCGTAACCACGCATTAATTACTGCTACCGCCATAAGTATTAACAAATACACGGTGGGCGACACATTCGCACGGATCAGCTCTTGGTTATCAATAATCACAGGCAATAACGTGGTTGCCAGGGTAAACACCAGCGCGTTGAACCGAATTGTCCGGCTTTTGGTAAAACGCTTCATCACCATCCCCTCACTTCTCTTTTGCTGCGTTTGCGCTTAAATTTAGTTTTATGCAATCCGGTCTTAATGGCATTTAACGCCCTGTCGTTAGCGTTAAGGGCATAAGCCGTAGTGTGTGCCGCTGCTAAAACAGCACCTAGAATTACGGGTAAATGTTTTTTCATCATCTGCTCAAAAAAAACGGTTCAGCCATAAGTGCCGAACCGTACAAAAGGGGTTGTCACACCCCGACAGGTAAACACCATGCCGCACCTCAGCATAGTTCGGTAAAATCAGTTTTTCTCTGCAAGGAGATGCCCCATCAATGGAGCCATACCGCCAGCCAACCAGGTTTTCACATCAAAACCAGGGCAGATTTTTAGCCACTCTTGGCGGTCAACCCGCCCGTTGTGGTTGGTGTCCGGTGAGGTATCGCGATGACCCAACACGGTGATGCCGGGGTAACGTTTTTTGAAAATTTCAATTTGGATTTTTAAGGTCTGCCATTGCTCAAGACTAAATTTGTCCGTGCCGACCATACAAATGCCAATGCCGTTGGTGTTATAACCAATGCAATGCGCCCCCGTTTCCAGTTCATGCCGTCCGCATTCCGCCGCCCCGTTGACGCGGTTGACCAAGTGGTAACCGATGTATTTCAAATCGGGGCGATGAGTGGGAAATAACGACATGTTGCGGCGGAAACCGCGTTCATGATGCCAGCTATTAATGTCCGCAGCCGTAAACGGCTTGCCGTTGGGCGTGGCGGCGCAATGGATAATGACAAATTTAATTTGCGAGGCGAGGCGGCGGTTACTCATACGGGTTCCAAGCTAAGGGGGATTTTGGAAGAGTATAAGCAAGCGTTGAAAAGCTATCCCGGTGAAACGTTTCACCGGACATAAAAAAACCCGCACGGGGCGGGTTTGGGTGGGGCGGGTTATTCGGGGGATTATCCCCCCGAAGTGCGTGGCATCAGTGCTTTGACACAAAGCGCAGGTCTTTGGAGGCGGGCAGCTTTTTTTCTGTGACCGATAATAAGGCCAGCAGCCCATTTGGGTCAAGTGTGATGCTGTCATGGGGGATATTCGCCGATAAATCGACCACCATTTTAAAAATCATCTTCACTTCGTAGATGTCGTTCTCTTGGTCTTCGGTCAGGATATAGTGGCTCATAGTGTGCCGCCTTGCTTACGAATATCGTTTAAGATTTTGGTATAGGCACGGCCTTCCGCCCGATAATGCAGGTACTCCTTTTCGGTCAGCACCTTGTAATGGCGCATTTGCCGGATGGCACGCGACACCCGCGCCACGGGAATGCCCAGCTTGCGGGCGATCATTACCAACGGCTCACCCAAGGTAAAGCGGTAATGCACAGGTTGCCACAGCGGGTACTTGTCGTTCAACACGCCCACCACGTCACGGAAGGCGGCATAATAGCTGGCTTCTTCGTGGCGGGCTTCGATTAGGTCTAAAACCCATTGGCGGAATTGTCTGCCTAGCTCTGTTTTGGCGAAAAAGCCGAAATGGTATGCTCCGCGTAAGCTGAAAACAATAACCTTTCTTTTACGAACATAAGCGCGTGGCTTTCCAATAATCCCCGCGTCAAATTGACGCGGGGATTCTGTATTTTTGTCCAGAGATAGGGGGTCAATTTGACCCCCTGTCTCTTCAGAATTAATCGCTTCTTCCACTTCAATGACAGTCATCTCATCAGACCCGAATTCAGACTTATTCCGCTCATAAAGCCGTCTTATAGATCTACCTGGATCAGCATACCCCAAGGCATTACCAATCGTTTCCGCTGTAAAATATGGCTGGCCTTTATGGTCTTCTACCTTAAGCAATTGCCCATGAAAATTGAAATACAAGGGGCAATAATGCTGGCGTTCTAATCTTAACATTGACATGACGGCCTCCTAATTGACGCGGAACAATTTACGAGGATCAATGTCGGCAATCACCAGCTTTGTGGCATCCGGCGATTCCTGATCCATTTCTTCAGCCGCGCGCCGCAGTTCATCTAGGCTGATATTCAAATGAGTGGCGACTTGTTTTTCGGTATAAACGGGGGTGCCGTTCTCGGTGATGTGCGAAGGCGTTGAAAAGCTAGCTTGTACCCGTCCCAGCAGCGCAGCGGCTATGCAAGTCAGCATATGGAGATTATTGGGCTTTAAGCGGGCTTGTTCGGCGATAATAACCTCCGTTAGCATTTGCATCATGGTTTGGTCATCGGGATGGATTTCTTTAGGCAGGCTTTGCGCAAGGTTGATAATGCGTTCCCGCCATTGGGCTTTGGATAATTTATTCATGGTAATTTCCTTGTATTTTTCGATTAAATTAAGGGTGTCAGGAGCTCGAAACTGTACAAAGTCAGCCAGGCCTATTCCCCTTTCGGGTCTTTTATTAGCCTACTCCCGACATTGATCGGCATCCTCCTCCCGATGTTGGGAAGATGATTGGAAAAATGGCAGGCACAAAAAAACCGCAGGGTCTATCGGGTGCGGTGTCCGCTTTGTATGGAGATTTCGAGGCTCCGGTGCAAAGCATAACCGTATTTTTTACTATCATCAATCACTAGAATATGATGCACGTAAAATATTCAATTCTTCGCGGATTTCTTTTACTGTTTTTCCTTCCGTGCTGATTATATCTAGCCGTCTAATATCGGCAATTTCCATGTCGGACAACCCTAAGCCACGCATTTTATTTACCCACTTCATAAGCCTATCTGGTCGGGTTACTGCTGTCCTGGTGCTCGCTAAAGTATTAATTCCCTGTCTATTCCTGTCCCTTATCTTGCATATTTCACATTTATCCGGCTCTTTGCTCGGCAGTTGGTTTTTCGCCCGTAACCATTTGCAAGGTTTTCTAAATTCATATTTCCCACAATCGCAACGACAAACCCAAATTGATTTTCCACGAGGTTTATCCTGCTGCTTGTAAAACCATAAAGCGGTCATATGCCCGTATCGCAATCCCGTGTAATCCTTAGCTCTTTCCGGCAGTTCCCGTTTACGGGGGGGATTATCCATTGTCCAAACCTTATAGCCATCAATAATCTTTGGCTCAAAATGTTCGCCTTTTGAAAACATAACCTTTGCAGCTACTCCATCAATGGGATATGGATGGTTTTCAAGTTTATTCATATGGCAATTCCCCAAGCTCACAAGCCACCACACCCGCGCCCGTGATACGCAGGCGGTAGCCGTCACGCTTGACGTGGCCTAGCTCGGTCAGCACCGACAGGGCGAAATCAATGTCACCCACGGCGTTTTTTAGGTCGGCCTCGGTTGTCCAGCCGTCTTTTAGCTTGTTGTTGGCTTGCGCTTCGCGGGCTTGGTACAGCACCACCAGCAGTTGCTGGCGTTTTTCGGCGTTTTGGTGCATGGTTTTCTCCTAATCAAAAATACTGGTGTTGGGGTCAGGCGCATCAAACCCATTCAGGATATTAATCACCTGCCGTTTGCTTAACTGATGTTGCCGTGCAATATCGTTATAACGCTTGCCGCGTTGGGCATCGTGCCAGATCGCTTGGTTGCGGACGCCTAAGAAATAGGCGTTTTGCGCTTCCTGGCCTTTGGCGATGTACAGTTCCCGTGGGGCAAAGGCTTCGCATAAGGCCAAGGCGAAGTCCATGCCGATTTTTTGCGGCAAGGGGTGTGTTTCGTCAAGAAACTTAGGGTACGGAATCACCAGCAATGTGCCGCCGAATGCCCGCCAAACCGCCCACATACACTCTAACCCACATTCCCGCGCTATCACCTTCAATTGCCCAGGCAGAAGCGCAAAGTCCAGATCGGCGGGTTCTAATTGCTCGGTGCGCGTCCCAGCCATTTCTTTAGTGCCTCTATCACCGTGCTGGCTTGCTTGTTGTTCAACCATTGCAATGCCTCCACTTGGGTTTGCCGTTTAACGTACGCCGCCAAGGCGGTTTCGCTGGGGTCTCGCACTAATCCGGCTTGGTTTAGCTCTAGCCATAACGAGCGGATTTTTTTCGATTGTCTGTCTTGCGCCTGAATGCGGTCATTGGGCTTATTCCTCACACGAAAACCCAGTTTAACCATGCGGCTGACGACGTTCTCCAACTCCCATGCCAGCATGTCTCTGGTGCTGGATTTTTTGGTGACGGATTTGAGCATTTCGCGGTAGCTGTCATCATCCATATCCAACTGCTTTTTAGCGACTTGGATCAGCCGTTTCAAGCGTTTGGTTTTTTCTTCGGTGGTTTCGCGGGGTTTGGCTATAGCCATGACATCACCTACAGCGCCGTAAAATTAAGGCTGATTTGCGTCAGCTTCTTTTCTTCACCCACACGCTCATAAAACCGGATATATTTTTTCGTGCGGGTGCGGTCGATGCTGTCATCAATGATCTTCATGGCTTTTTGCCAGCGTTCATCATCAATCTTGTGTTTTGATAAGGTCATAATGCGCTTGGCATCCAGGTTGCCCGTGCTGTTGGTCTTAAACACGTCATGGATCAGCGATTTTAAATTGACGTTGTTGCCGGCCCAGTCCGCCAGGCATTCATCAATCAATTGCTTAGCGGTGTGGATATTTTCATCAAAGAAGATCGGGCGGTCGATAGCAATTTTTACCGCCATTTTGCCGTTCAGTGTCGATAAGGTCAGGTTGCCTAAGTCGCCGCCCAACTCGACATCGTATTCATCGGCGGAAAGCTGCATGTGCGCCTCTATATCATCGTAAGCGAGGTTTTTAAAGGCTTCCATCGCAAAACTTAGGTCTTTGGCCTTGTCAACCAAGGCGGCAACCAGTTCGTCACGTTGCAAATCCATCGGCTTGATGGACTCAATCGGAACCAAGTGGCCCTGGCTGTTTTCTTTGTAACCTTGTGGGGTCGGTGTGGTCATGTTGGTTTCCTGTTCGGTTAAATTTTAATGTCATTGCGCCAACCTTCAGGAGGCTGGCTGGGAGTTTGTTTTTCGGTTGGCTTTGGGGCGGGTTTCGGCTCATACAATACTTCTGCGATGGGCTTTAAGCCTTCATCCGCCCCGCTCGCCCCACGGTTGCGTTTTTGTTGCTCGACCTTTTCTTCCTGGAGTGCCGCGTGTTTCTCGGCTTGGTTTGCCAATATGCTCAGCAGGTAACCATGCCCTTTCAGCGGCAATTCCAGCGTTTTAGGCGTGTTGGTGACTAAATCGGTCATCGTTGCCGCCCATTGCTCAAGCGGTATGCGGTAATCCATCCGGTTGCGGGTGACTTGCGCTTTTAAAATCATCGGGGCAAGCTCTTCAGTCAGCACTAAAATCTTGCGCCATTTCAGCACCTGCTTTTTAGGCCGGAACAAGCCGATATAAGACAAATACGGGCGCATGACTGTCGGCGGCAACTTAATGAACAACTCAAAGAATTTGCGCCCGTCCATATCATCCAATGCCTGTTCGAGCGCAAACACACGGCTACAGTGCGGACAGGGGATGCGGTCGATCATGCCGCCATCCTGTGTTTTTTGTGGCCACCACGGGTTTTGTATTTTTGCGGGGCAAAATGGTGATGGAAACGTTCCATATAGCGGTCACCAAACCAGCTGATACGCTCGTCTTGGTTGCTGTCTGTCCACCAGACCATTGCCGCCGCCACTGATTGCTTGGGCAATAATTCCCGCACGTCCGGCTCAAACTCATCACGCATGGCTTCACCCATGAGCAAGGCCATTAAAATGCCGTCAGGATCGGTCAGGAAAAATTTCAAAATCACCGACGTGCCGTTGCGCCGGTTAATGAACAACGCAGGGTTGCTAAAATAAATCGCAATGGCATGTTGGTAGTGTTCCGGCTGTTTGATGAACTCATCAAAGCCGATGTTATGAGTTTTTTGCAGTTGGTGTTGATAGTTAAGCTGGTTGTAAATGGCCGCCCAATAACACAGGGCTTTATGTGCATTCATGACAGTTCTCCTAAGCTTCGCGGATTAAATCGCCAGTCACCTTGGGTAAACCCAGCTCGGCGGCTTGGTTCATGGCTCCGGTGATAAGGTTATTGACCATCAACGGGTACATCAGGCTGATGGTTTCACGGTTGGTTTTGGTGGATTTGGTAAAGATCAAACGGGCGCGGATAGCATCGGTGGCGTCTTTGTCAATGATGGTTTCCAGCTCAGTACCGACCCGCTTAAATTTAAAGCGCAGGTAATCTTCAAGCTGAGCATCCAAGGGCGACAGTTCCACCAGCTCGCAGCGTTGCACCACTTCCCGCACTTCCGGCGAACGCTCGCTGAGCTTGGTTTTCAGCTCGGTTTGCCCGATCAAGATAATGGATAGCAGCTTTTTGAAGCCTATCTCCAACTCCAAGAAGCGTTTTAGGTGTTTCAGCGTTTGCACATTCAAGGCATGGGCTTCTTCAATGATTAGGCAGTGCTTAAAGCCGCTAGCGTGGCTGTCTTTCAAAATTTTGTGGAGTTGGCGGCTCTTGGCTTCCATTGAGGACTTCGGGCGTTCATTGGGGGCGACGGTGTTGATAATGGCATCGGCAATGCTCGCTGACTTTAACGTTTTGCCTTTTTTGTCGTTGTCTTCCATGCCCAGCACATAAGGCTGGATCAGAATGATGCTGGCAGATTCGCGCATCAGGCGGTCTTCCAAGTCTTTACGCAAGGTGGATTTGCCCGCACCGGACTCGCCGACAATCGCCAAAAAACCGCCCAGCTTGGCTGTGGAGTGCATATACTCGCGCACATAACGGATAGACGGGCTGCTGTAAACATCTTCGGCATCGTTCACGTCGTCATCAAACGGGTTACGGAATAGGTTAAAATGCTTTTTGGTGGCGGGTGACAGGGTTTGTTTTCGCATTAACATATCAATAGCTTCCTCATTAAGTTCGGGTGCCGCTGCGTCAACAGCGGGGATGGTTTCAAACAACGTTGCGTCAACAACGATGTTCCGGTCAGCCAGGGCTTCTGTTATCCGCCCCTTCAATTCATTGCAGTCAATGGACTTAGGCCATTGCCCGTGGTTGAGCAGTTGGGCGATGGTGGCAGGGCTTAACTCAATCGCCCTGCCCAACTCAGCTTGGCTGATGCCTTGGGCGGTTAAGTAGGGTTTTAGTGCAAGCATGGCTCAGCCTTCCAAGGGGTTATTTCCGTTTTTTTGCCGTGTTTCTCGGTAAATTCATCCACCGACTGCTTGATATGGATCATTAGCGCGGAGGCTGTCCCATGCCGCTCGCCCTCTTTGGCTATCAACGAAACGACGAAATCAGCACTGTCTTCTTTATTATCTTCAATCGTGATGATGTATTTCATGGTGTTTTCCTATTATTAAAAACGCGGTCATACCGCTTGTAATCTGGCCTTGCCGCCAGTAGTCCTGCCAGCGCGTATATGCGCCAGCACCTCTTCCATCTCCGGCTCGGTTGCGCCTTCGGGGAATTGTTTTTGCAGATCAGCCAGCAGGGTTGGCTGGTAATCATCAGCCAAACGGCTTTTCAGCCATTTCGCCATTTGCACGATGTTCATACGGGCCAGTTCAACCGCTGGGGCGATGATGCCCATGTCGGTACCGCGTTTGGGTAGCATGGTTGGCAACTGTTCTTTGCTAGGCAATAACGGGTCAACTCTGCCACCAAAGGCAATGTAATCGGCTTTGCCGCGTAGTTTTTCAGTCTCCGCCAATGTGGTTGTGCCGGCGGCGATTTGCTGGATGCGTTTGCGGTTGGTGTCGGTCACCGTGTCGGCTTTGGCGTGGTAGGCTTCACCAATGGTGTTGGCGTTGTCATGGAAGCCGTATTCATTCATGGTTATTTCCGGCAGGGCGATATGTTGCTCGTGTCCGCCCTCACCCCAAATCACCGCCATCGCGGTATCGGCAACAAACGGATGCCAATGCACGTACACATCGCCTTTCACCGTCACGCCAGGCACGTCGGCGACATTCCAAATGCGGTTTTTAAACGATACAGTCAAGTCCCCGCGCACTTGCCGCTTGATCGGCTCTTGGGTCGCCAGTTGCAACAGCACCTCGGCAGTGGGTGTAACGCGCAGTTGCTCTGCGGTAATCGTCAGCCACACGGCGAATCGGGCGCGGTTGGTACGGCTGTGGATTTTGGTTTGGTTCCACCAAAGCTGGTATTGCTCGGCCAAGCTATTGAGCATCTCAAACGAGGAGGGTCGCGGTTTTAAATAGCGAAGCGTTTGTTCAAAACTGGTTTCCACTAGATGGTTGGCTTTTTCCACCGATCCCTTGGCACGGGCATTACGGGTTTTATTAACGATCAGCTCAATGCCCATGCGATGGCAAAAGCGTTTGACTAAGCCACCAGAGGTTGCACCTGGGTCAACCATCAAGATCATCGGCGCACCGTGGAACGGGTCACCGCCGTCTTTCTTCGCCATCGCCCAAGCCAAAAAGCGCACGGTATGCTCGCCGCTTTCGGCGTGGGGATAATAGCGGTAGCGGATCAATCCGCTGGTATGGTCAGCCAACACATAACGGATCACGCGAAATTGCTCAATCGCCGCGACGTTGTGCGGTTTGTTTTTGTAATGCACGGCTTCATCCAGCTCCACCATTTCCGCACCGCCATCCGGCAAGTAATAAATCACGCAGACGGACGCATCCACCTCCCAGACATGGTTAGGGTGCAGGGATTTTAAGCGGGTGTGCGGTGTGGCTTGGCGCAATTGGTCGGGGTGCAAGTTGTAAACCTTCAAGGCGCGGGAAATTGCCGAAATAGACAGTCGGGTTATTTCCCCGGTGCTTTCATCCACCACGGTGGCGGCAATCAAGCCATTTTGTTGTAACACGTCCACGGCTTCCTTCAGGCTGGTGATTTTGCGGTTGTTCTTGCGGTAACCCTCGTTCAAATAGGCGGCGATAATGTCGGCATCTTCCCGCGTCAGTGTCACTTGCCCCGCATCAATCCGGCGTTTGCGCGGTTTGCTGACGGTGACATGCTTCAAATGGCGTATTAACGTCGCACGGCTTTTGCCTAATTGACCGCAGGCTTTTTGGACAATCCCTTCTTTGTCGCCATGACCCGCCTTTAGCAATTCATCGGCGACGCTGACGAGCTGTTGGATGTAGGCGGGTTCCACGCTGATTACTCCGCAGATTGCTGTGCTTGCCATTTGGTAAACGCCTCCGCGTCGGCTTTGGCTGGATCATCAGCAGCGGTTTCGGTATCCAGCACAGGCTGGATCATGTAGTCATCGGCGACTTGGTAGCTGGCGGTGATAATTAGCCCCATCGCCTGGGCAATCGCCAGGTCAATATGCTTGGGGGTAAGGCCATTACTGTTTTGCGTGGCCTTAACGACTCCAATAATGGCTTGGCGCATGTGGCTCTGGATTTTTACGGTGATGGTGCGGGTAACATCTTGCAGCTTTATCAGCTCGGCTTCGCCTGGCATGTCGGGCACAGGCTCAACCGCCTTTGAACGCATTTTTTCAATTTCCCTATCCAGCTCATTCAGCTTGTCATCTTTCTTTTTGATAACAGAATCGGTGGCTTTGGCATTCTCGACCAGGTCATTGATTTTTTTATCGAGAGCTTCTTTTTCGCGCTGATGCTTGGCGGCAAGCTGTTGCATCAAATCCAAGGCGTTATCTAAGCTTTGCTCTTCAATGGCTTGGGCGATGAGCTTTTGGTCATCTTCGGGCAGGGCTTTTAAGGCGTTGTAATCGCGTTGGCGAAAGCCTAGGCGCTCGGCTTGTTCGTATAGGTCAGAGCCAAGCAATTTATAATTGGCGATCAATTCATCCACACGCCGTCTGCTGCTGTTCAGCTTGTATTCGCAAAACTCCTCAAAAGTGGCGATATTTCGCCAGTTTCCAGTACTGTCCTTAATTTTTATGCTTTTGTATTTCTTATCTTTTTTTAGTTTTAGCGCTGTTTCTGCAATCACTTTATCGGCGACGGTTGCCATAAAATTAGCGGTCTCTATGCGTCCCAATGCCGTAAATGCGTCTTCTAAATCCGCTTGTAAAGCATTCACCACATCAGCGCCGTCAAGCAATTCTTTCTGCTCGCCTGTATTTTTTTCAATAACCTCAGTAATTGGAAATTGCGGAATATCTGCATGTGTTTGTGTTCTAGCCATTGCCTTATTCTCTTGTCAGTCGTTGAATGGATTCTTTGGTCATACGCTCGGTTTCAGCCAGTGAGTGCATGATCTGCACAGCTTTTTGCCCAAGGCGGTGGCTGGGTCGGAATCGTTTCGTGCCGCGAATTTCCTCGGCATAGCCAGCATCCACTAATGTATTGATGTAGCGATGCACCGCCGTGCTGTCCAACCCTGTTTCCCTGATGATTTCAGTTTGGGTGAATCCATCAGAAAAATTTAGGAACAACACATCCAGCACGGCAAATACCTTGGCGGATGATTTGTTGGTGAGTTTTTCAGTCATTCGCCCCTCGTTTTCAATAAGTAAGCGCGTAATGGTGCGCTGCGAGTGGAGTCATCTGATGGGTGTTTTTGACCAGAAAGCGGATCGCGTTCGGGCATCCACAGCAATGTCCCAACATTCTCGATAAATTCCTCGCAAATATTTTGAAACCCATTAACCGTGTCTGATGGGTTGTGTGTGCTGATTAGGTCTCTATCAACAAGCCGTTGGGCGATTTCTTCATAAGTTGTTGCGCCATCTGTCAACTCGGCAAGCAAGAAGAAGTCCTTGTGCAATTCCCTGATATGCTCAGCAATTGCAGCGGCTTTAGCGTCATTGATCAGCGGAGTTAAGGATGCCGTGAAATTGCTCATTGGTTTTCCTCCAGCGCTTGTTGCGCCAGCAAACAATCGGCAATCATGCCGTTTAACACCGCCTGAAAATCATCCTTGCTGCGTTTGAGCTGCTCAATGTCAATCGTCTTGCCGCGCTCCAAGGCTTCAAACTGGTCACGTAAGCTGTAAAAGCGTTGATTTAGCGGGGTTAGCGAGTTTCTTATGCGTAAATGGTGGTTTTCGTAAGCCATTGTTTAGTCCTCATCGTTATGTTTGCTGCCGGACACCAGCCAAGCATCAAGTGTGATTTTGTTGTAAACCATTTGAAAATCATCCCTGGCAGAGGCCAATTCTTTGCTGCCGATGTTTTTGCCTTGTGCAGCTATCTCCAAAATGCCGTGCAATTTGTCAAAACAGGTTTTTAATTCTGGGATAGATTTTTCAATTTCCTTGGCGCGTTCGCTGTGTTTTGTAAGCATCATTAATCCTCATCAAAAGGGAGTTCAGGTTGTTGGTATTTCTCGACGTTACCCTTGTGCCACGCCATGTTCTCCATATTGGTTTGGATGGCGGCTAGGGTTTCATCCATGTTCTTTTCACCTTGGTAAAACTTCATCAGCTCGCCAATGGCGGCATGGCTGAGGGACTGCGTTTCTTGAATGTCAGTGGCTTTGCCTTTGCGCCCCTTGGGGATGTCAATCACCAGCTTGCCGCTACTGACCACCAGCCAGCGGCTGACTAAGTCAATGCCGCACGCCATTTCAAAGGTCTTAATCAGTCGCACGGGCATGTTGGCTTCCGATATCCATTTGTATAAAACCCATTTGCTCTCCAAGGCCATCAAATCGGCAATCTGGTCTTTCGAGCGGTTGTGCTTTTCCAGGGCATAAACGGTGCATAAGTCCAGCGCATCACGCAGGTCGCGGGGTTGCACCTGTTTCCAATTCCGTTTAGCCATTGGTAATCCATAAAAACAGGGCTTCCAAACAAATACCCGTCTTGCATATATCAAAAGCGGGTTTCATAATGCGAAAATAAGCCCGTCTTAAATTTTTACGGGAAACCAACATGAGCATTACCCTTGAAGCCATACGCGCCGAAATTGAGCAAGCCCAGCAGCCATTGCGCGAACAAACCGCCCAAGCCATAGGTCGGTCCATTGGTAGCCTTGAGCAATTAAATGCCCAGCAAGCCGCGCTAAAAGGGGCTTACGTGGTGTTGGCTTGCCGTCTGGCGGCGTTAGGCCAGATTGATTTAACGGGGTTGGCGAACGATATTGATGTGCTGGCAAATGCCCAGGCTGACGAATCGATTGGGTCAGAGCTTTTAGCGATTGCAACTGCGCTTGGCGGCGTTTGTAAGCGTCATTCAGCAAATAACTAGAGATGATTATCACCTGCTCTGACGATAAAACGGTGTTTCCGGCTGTTCTCATGGCTGTACCCCTTGTTGTAGTTGGGCGATGTGGTGTTGGTTGGCGGCCTGGGTTATCGCGTTGACGTGCCAGATCAGGTTAAGTCCGGCGATTCCCCCAATAACCAGCAGGGTAAGCCAGAGGAAAAAGCAGAGGCGGTTGGTTGGCATGGTGGGCTCCTAGGTAGCTTGTTGAATAGATGGCTTTAAGCCAAGGGCAACGGCTATATCGTGGCCTTTGCCGTAACGGCCTTTGATCTGGCTGTTTAAAACTAGCGACACGTCTCGCGGCGTATAGTTATGGTCACGCGCCCACTGGGAAATAGTGATGCCGCTAGCTTGAAAATTGCCCTTAATTCTTTCTGCTAGTTGCTCGCGCTCTATTTTTTGGTTTCGATAAATTGTTATCAGTGAGCAGTTGCGCATAAAGCCCCCTAAGCGGCTTGTCTTGGCGTTTTTTCGTAACGCCCAGGCCAAAGTTGCGAGATGGGTAGTCCGGTTTTAGCGGCAATAACATCGGCAATACGGCGGGAAGTGGAGCGGCCGTAGATGATGTGGTTGACACAGCTATCGGAGACTTTGCACAAACGTGCAATTTCTAGTTGGTTAGAGTTCGCTTTTTCAAGGGCGGCCTTGATGTCGGCTGGGTGCATGGCTTTTTCCTCGGTTTTTTGGGTTTCAGCGGGTCATAAATCAAAATGATTTATTTAAGTCGGGTTTATTATTGCACTTTTGTGCAACTTGTCAATTATTAGTTGAAACTATGTGCAATATTTCAGAAAGGCTTTTAGAAGAAAGAAAGCGATTAAAGAAAAATCAAGATGTTATGGCAGAAATTGGCGGGGTATCTAAGCGCACATATTGCAACTATGAGGCGGGAGATAGAGAACCCACATCTGATTTCCTTATTAAAATCGCAAATGCTGAAGCAGATGTGGAATACATATTGACTGGTAACCCTGGCAAGCCACGTCGTCTAGCGGCCTTAAAAAAAGCGACGGAAGATGTAGCGAAGCTGCCTATTTCTGACGATGACAAATTGCGGTTGCGGGATATTCTTTTCTCCAGCGAAGCAGGGAATTATGAGCTGCTGGCAGAGCTATTAAATGCAGCCAAAGGCAATAATCCTGTTCCCGCCAGCAATCAATCCGAATACCATGAAATCCCCCACTACAACATCCAAGCTGCTGCGGGCTCAGGGGCTATTCCGGTCAATGAAGAACAGTTGAAGCCTTTGGCCTTCCGGCGTGATTGGCTGGCAAAGCGGCATTTGTCGCCAGCATCCCTGGTGATTGTTGATGTGCGTGGGGATTCGATGGAGCCGAAATTGCAGGATGGGGATTTGGTGCTGGTGGACACGTCACAAACCGATATCGCCAATGGCAAAACCTATGTGTTGCGGATGGACGGGCATTTGCTGGTGAAAAACCTCCAGCGCATTCCGCACGGCCTGGTGCTGGTGTCCAGTTTCAATGCCGGATTCTCGCCCTATGAGGCGGATTTATGCGACGAGTCGCTCGATATGGCGGTGATCGGTCGGGTTGTCGCTTCGATGCACGAGTGGTAAACAAGGTGCGCGCCGCGTACTTTTTTCATTAATTAAAACGGGAGTGATTTATGAACGAAAAAAACGATCACCCGGCAGGCGGGGACCCCTGTTTGGAAAGCAAGTTGCTGGCATTGCACACCTCGACAGTTTGCTTGGCTAGGGCGTTGGCGTTAAGCGGCGCGTTGGATAGGGAGATGTTCACCTATCAGCTTGACGAGGCGCGTAATTGGTTGGCCCGTTTTGATGAATGCGGTCATAATGTGGCGGCATTTGATGAGCTGACAGCCATGTTGAAGAAGGTTTGATTATGAACAATGTTTATACACACCCCACTTGGTGGCAAAATAATGATTCCACCCAACCACCGGAGCCCCCCGATATGGCACTTGCCGAACGTGTTGCCAGTCTTGAAAAGGACACAGCAGCCATCAAGACCGATGTTGCGGTCATCAAATCCAATTACGCCACGAAAGAAGACCTGGCAAAGCTCGCAACCGATATTCATAAGTCAATGACCGAGCAGACGCGCTGGATTATTGTAGCAATGGCGGCCTTAATCGCCATCACCACAGCCATTCAAAAAATCATTCCCGCACCTACTGACCGTGTTGCTTTGTCACAAGAGCAGCCTGTGACCCCGACAAAATAGCGGCCACGGCAGGTTTACCTGTCCATAAAGCGCCGCCGTCTTTCTTGCTCCGCCAGCAGCCGCCAAATTTTGTTGGCTGTCCAAGCGATGTACAGCAGGGAAGCTATGGCGATGCCGAAAAGCAATAACGTCAGTGTGATTGTGTGCATATTAATACCTTTTGTTGGTTAGTTTTGCTAGTTCCCAAGCTCCGGCTTGGAAGATTAGGGACGGGCGGAAGCCGGAATGTTTAATTGTTATAATTTTCCTTTGCAGTCCGCTTAATTTTGGTTTAGTTTAAAAAAAGGCGGTACAGGCGTTTTTTGTCTTTATCGCTTATCAAGCGTTGTTATCTGGCTGAAAATTGCCAGCACGTGTTTATAAAGGCGTTACCGCTAGGGATTTGCCTGTTACTTTGCTGGTTGTTACCCATTTTCCCGACATCGGGAAAATGATCTGTTTTGGTGACGAAGGGTGTTTCGTTACCAACCCGCTTTAACGGACACACGTCCGCCTGTCCATTCTGCTTTCCTCCCCCTCATAAATCACGGTGAAACGTTTCACCGGGAATCCGTTGGCGTGGCTGTTTACACTACAGCCCATGAAAACAAAACGCCCCCAACATCTCGTCGCCTTATCTGCCCAGCTCGTTGAGTTGGATGGCGTTGTGCCGACTGAAGTCCGCCTGACGCCTGCTGGTACTTTCCGATCATCCCGTGATAGCCGTCTGGCTGATGTGCCTGCCTGGGTGATGAATACGGATGCGGCTTTGGCAATTTGTTCGGCGGCGAATGGCTTAAAAAGCCGTTTTTTGATTGATTACGATCACCAAACTTTACGCTCTGCCGAAAACGGTAAGCCTGCTCCGGCTGCTGGTTGGGGCGCAAGCTTGGAATGGCGGGAAGGCGACGGGCTGTATGCAGTAAATATTGATTGGACGGCGGAAGCGATGTCGGCCATTGAAAGTAAGGCGTACCGCTACATTAGCCCGGTGTTGAAGTATAACGATAAAACAGGCGTGGTGACGGCGGTGCTGATGGCGGCATTGACCAATTATCCGGCGATTGATGATTTGACCGACTTGGCGGCAACTGCCGCTTTAATTTTTGATGAGGGTACGACTGTGGATGAGGATTTATTAGAGCGGTTACGTTGGTTTTTAAATATGCCAATTACCGCAACACCGGCAGATATGTCGGCGGAACTGGACAAGCTAAAGCCCATGTTGGCTAAGGCCGATGGGACAACGGTGGGTTTATCCGCGTTTTTGACAGAAAAAACCGATGCAGTAGCGGCTTTGTCGGCGCAAGTGGGTACGGTCGATCCGGCTTTGTATGTGCCGGTTGCCGCCTTCAATGAAGTGCATAAAAAATTGACGGCGTTGTCCGGTGACACCACTGAGATGAAAGTAGCCCAGTTGATTGAAGGCGGATTGAAAGACGGGCGCATCATCGGCGATGCCATGAAGAACTGGCTAACCGATTTGGGCAGCAAAGACATTGCCGCCTTGTCCGGTTGGTTGGATAGCGCACAGCCGATTGCCGCTTTGTCGGGGATGCAAAGCCAAGGCAGAGTAGCGCCGGAAAGCCTAAGTGCTTTAACAGGTGATGAGCTAGCTCAGCATCAGTTTAAACAGTCAACCGCATTGCAGGCCGAATTTGGTGATGTGGCAACGTATTTGGCCTATACCCGCGCAGAGCAGTCGGGCACAGTCAAAATTTTAGGAGATAAATAATGACAACATTAGCGCTGGACACCCCTCGCCCAATGGAAATGGGTAACCGTAACGAATACCCCATGATTGCGTCGGACATTATTTACGAAGGCGCTGCGGTGGGATTGGTGGCGGCATCAGGCCACGCGCGGCCATTGAATGCGTCATCGCGCTTTGTCGGCTTTGCTGAATCATCTGCCGACAACTCAGCGGGAGCGGCTGCGGAAACCAATGTGCGAGTGATTGAATCCGGCAAGGCACAGTTGTCGGTGTCGGGGGCAGTGATTACTGATATTGGCCAACCCGTGTATGCCACCGACGACAACACTTTTGTGTTTAGTCCGGTCAGTGCGGTATTTATTGGCTTTGTGCATCGGTTTGTTAGTGCGGGTGTGGTGATAGTGGCGTTTGATGCGCCAACCTTGCGCGACCCGTGGGGTAATTACTCTATCCGTGAAACGATTGCCGTTGATAAAACCCTCGACATTGAAGATAACGGCAAGCTGTTTTGGGTGACTACCGATGCCAAAATTATCACCTTGCCAGCCGTTGCGACGCCTGTTAATTGTGCCATTGCCAACGGTGGGGCTTATGGCGGCGTTGAAATCAGCGTGTCCCCTGATGCGGCGGATAAAATCCAAGGCCCCAACCTGCCCGGCACAAACAATAAAGACCTTATCAACACCAAGGCCACAGCCCAACGCGGCGATTTTGTCCGTTTGGCCACCGGCGACGCCAATGGGCCGTTAGCAATTGAGCTACGCGGTACCTGGGCTACAGAAGCGTAATTGGAGTATTTGAATGACTATTAATAAAGACAGTTTAAGTTCCCGCGCTATCGTCGGGATGTATTACGAACGCCTGGAAGCGGCCGCTCAAGCAGGGTGGATTGATCAGGTGTCGAATTATTTCACCTCTGACCAGCCTATTGAAGAATATGTCTGGCTCAGCCAAGTGCCACAGTTGCGCGAATGGGTGGGTAGCCGTCAGGCCAAAGGCTTTACCGGCAACGGCATCGAAATTAAAAACAGGCATTTTGAAGCGACCATTGAAATCTTGCTGCGTGATTTGCGTCGTGACAAAACCGGGCAGCTAAAAACCCGCATGGCGGAATTTGCCCAGCGCGGCTTGACGCATTTTGCATCGTTATTAAGCACCTTGATTGTCAACGGTGCCAGCACGGTGTGCTATGACGGCCAGTATTTTTTTGATACCGATCATAACGAAGGCGCGTCCGGTAACCAAAGCAATGCCATTACTGTGGATATTTCCGCAGTGCCAGCAACCTTGCATGGCACGGTGACCGCGCCTAGCCCAGAAGAAATGCAGCAAGCCATTATTC